>Ga0268266_10000364_pt1 | contig 70331 bp, 70 predicted proteins | sample KBSS13metaG_FD_190356 | JGI IMG/M metagenome (GOLD analysis project Ga0268266, IMG submission 190356) | Switchgrass rhizosphere microbial communities from Kellogg Biological Station, Michigan, USA - KBS S1-3 metaG (SPAdes) (version 2) | ecosystem: Host-associated > Plants > Roots > Rhizosphere...
GGTCACCATTCATCATCGCGTGGATTTCGCCGCCAGCATGATCGATGGCCGCACCGTGGGCGAAGTGGTGCCCTCATCGCAATCGGCCAAGGAGATCAGCGAGCTCTGGCTCTACATCCAGAGCCGACTGTCGCGCATCGTCAAGGATCCGACTCTGTTGCCGGATATCACACCGGAGCACCTTGCCATCAGCTCGCTGTTGTCGCCTGGTGTGGAAGAGATATTGCCGCCGCCCGTGATCGAGGCGCCGCCGGTCTATGAGGGGCCGGATCGCCGCTCCGGCATTGACCGCCGGCTGCTGACGAGCGAACAGCGCCATCCCGATCGCCGCTCCTTTGGCCGCAGGGCCAGCGACCTGCCGACCTGGGGCGTGAAATGAGCCACGGCAAATATGCTCACATCACTGCGGAGCTGCTGGCCCGCAAGGGCGAGGCGCGGCCCTGGCCGGCGCTGACCGCGGCGGAAGAGGTGCCGGAATACCGGCCCTGGCGGCCGGCCGTCGCGCCGCCGCCGCCGCCACCGCCGGAAATGCGGCCGCCGGAAATAAAAGAGAGAAACTGCGCTTTCCGCATGTCGGCCCATGACTATGAGCGGCTGGGAATCCTGGCGGTAAAGGCCGACGTCACCCGCCAGCAGCTTCTCAAGCAGGCGCTGGAGGAATTCCTGGCGTCGCGCGCGGCCCAATATGGCTGCGCATGCCTGGGCGCCTGCAACAGCAATTGCGGCAGCGCCCGCTAGGCGGCACACTCCCGAAAGGCATATCGGGGGTAGTCAATGCGATATCTGGGTTTGGCTGCGGCCCTGCTGCTGGCTTCGGTCGGCGCGCTGGCCGAGGAGCCGGAGACCATGGCGGTGCCGGCCGATTACCGGCAATGGATGTTCCTCACCTCCAGCCTCGATCTCGACTACAACACCGCCGCGCCTCGCAGCGAGCACATGCTGGATAATGTCTTCGTCGATCCCAAGGCCTTCGCCGCGTTCCAGAAGACCGGCACCTGGCCGGTCGGCAGCATCCTGATCAAGGAAAACCGGAACGCGGAATCAACCGGCACGCTCAGCAAGGCTGGCCAATTTCAGGCGGGCGTGAAGAATCTGGAAATTCACATCAAGGACGGCAAGCGCTTTGCCGGCAAATGGTCGTTCTTCAAATCGGAGGATGGCAAGGCCCCGGCCGCTTTACAGCCGCTCAGTGTCAACTGTTATGCCTGTCATGAGGCGCATGGCGCGGTGGATACGACCTTTGTGCAGTTCTATCCGACCCTGATGCCGGTCGCGAAAGAGAAGGGCACGATCAGCCCAAGCTATCTGAAAGAAGTCAACTGACGCCGGTTGAGGCGATTTCGACCTGTTTGTAGCCGGGCGCGCGGGTGTGCCAGAGGATGCCCAGGAACAGGCCCTTGGATCGCGGCAGCACCGCCAGCGACAAAAGACAGAAACAGGTGGCCCACAGCATCATGGCGGCCCAGGTGGACAGGAAATCCACATTCACCATGAAGGCCAGCGGCAGGAAGACATGGCCCACCAGAATGATGGTGCCCCAGGGGGCGGCATCGTCGGCGCGGATATGGCCGAAGCGCTCGCCGCAGGCGGCGCAATTCTCGACTTGGCTGAGATAGCTCTTGAACAGCTTTCCCTCGCCGCAGGCCGGGCAGCGGTGCAGGACGCCGCGGAGGATGGCGGTCTTCAGGCTGATGTCGCGTTCTTCGGTCATGGGCTGAATACTAGGCTGTATACGGTCTTCCTGAAGCCGCGCGCCTTGTCCCTGCGACAACTTGCGTGCCGTTCGAAACGCCGTCACTCTCTGTCACAAGGCGTGACAAAGCGCTGGGCTAGTGTCCCGATTCCGAAATTCGCACGGTCTCGATATCGAACTGGGGCGAATTTCGGAATCGAAGGACACTAGCAAATTATTGATTCCTAGTGTCGTTTGGTTTCGAAGTTCGCTCAGAGCTCGATATCAAGAGGTTGCGAACTTCGAAACCACGACACTAGGGGGGAAACAATGAAAATCACCAAGCTGACCACCTTCGTGGTGCCGCCGCGCTGGTTGTTCCTCAAGGTCGAGACCGACGAGGGGATCACCGGGTGGGGCGAGCCGGTGGTGGAAGGCCGCGCCGAGACGGTGGCGGCGTGCGTTGCTGAACTCGCCGATTATCTGATCGGAAAAGACCCAAGCGCGATCGAAGACCATTGGACGGTGCTTTATCGCGGCGGTTTCTATCGCGGCGGCGCCGTGCATATGAGCGCACTGGCCGGGATTGATCAGGCGCTGTGGGACATCAAGGGCAAGGTGCTGGGCCAGCCGGTTCATGCGTTGCTGGGCGGGCCGGTGCGCAAGAAGATGCGGGTCTATAGCTGGATCGGCGGCGACCGCCCGCAAGGCCTGGTGGATGGTGCGCGCGAGGCGGCAAGCCGCGGGTTTACGGCGGTGAAGATGCTGGCGACCGAGGAATGCGCCTTTCTCGATAGCCACGCGAAACTGGACGCCGTTGTCGCGCGCGTCGCGGCGGTGCGCGAGGCGATGGGGCCAAGCTTCGGCATCGCGGTTGACTTTCATGGCCGGCTGCACCGGCCGATGGCCAAGCAATTGGCCCGCGAGCTCGAACCCTTCAAGCTGATGTTCATCGAAGAGCCGGTGCTCAGCGAGCATGTCGAGGCGTTGAAGGAGATCAAGAATCACACCGCGACCCCGATCGCGCTGGGTGAGCGGCTGTTCTCGCGCTGGGATTTCAAGGCGATTCTGAATGACGGCCTCGCCGATATCATCCAGCCCGATCCTTCGCATGCCGGCGGCATCACCGAGACCCGCAAGATCGCCGCCATGGCCGAAGCCTATGATGTGGGCGTGGCGCTGCATTGCCCGCTGGGGCCCATCGTGCTGGCCGCGTGTCTACAGCTGGATGCGGTCTGCTACAATGCGGTGATCCAGGAACAAAGCCTGGGCATTCACTACAACCAGGCCAACGACCTGATGGATTACATCGCCGACCCGGCGGTGTTTGCCTATGCGGATGGCTATGCCGCGATTCCCGATGGACCGGGCCTTGGCATCACCGTCAATGAAGAGGCAGTGGAGCGCGGCGCGGCGGCAGGCCATCGCTGGCGCCCGCCGGTCTGGCGGCATGATGACGGCTCTTTTGCGGAGTGGTGAGATGACACAGATAGGAACGCTTTCCGAAAAGCCCACCCGTCATCGCTATGTCGTGATGATGATGATTTTCGTCTGTGTCGCGATCACCTTCCTGGATCGCGGCAATATCTCGCTCACCGCGCCCATGATGGGCAAGGAGCTGGGCATCGATCCGGAACATATGGGCTGGATCCTGTCGGGCTTCAGCTGGACCTATGCCCTGTTCCAGATTCCCAGCGGCTGGCTGGTGGACCGCATCCGGCCCCGCTACTTCTACCCCGCCATTCTGATCCTGTGGTCGGTGGCGACTGTCTTTCTGGGCGTGGTCGGCACCTTCATCGGTCTGTTCGCGCTGCGCCTTCTGATCGGGGCGCTGGAGGCGCCGTCCTATCCCATCAACAATCAGGTGGTGACCAGCTGGTTTCCCGACCGCGAACGCGCCGGCGCCATCGGCTTTTATACCTCCGCGCAATTCATCGGCTTGGCTTTTCTGCAGCCCCTGCTGCTCCAGCTGGAGATCAGCCACGGCTGGCGGGCGGTATTTTACACCACCGGCTTAGGCGGTTTGGTCTGGGGCGTGGTGTGGTGGCTCTGCTATCGCAACCCGCGCGATTCCCGCGCCAACAAAGCGGAGGTCGAACTTATCGAAAGCGGCGGCGGGTTGGTGGATCTAGGCTCGGCCAAGCCAAAGCGTCCTTTCAGCTGGGCCGATATCGGTGCTGTATTCAAGTATCGCAAGCTGTGGGGCGTCTATCTCGGCCAGTTCGCCGTCACCACCTGCCAATGGTTCTTCCTGACCTGGTTTCCCACCTATCTGATCAGCTACCGCCATTTGAGCGTGCCCAAGACCCCGCTCTATGTGGCGTTGCCCTTTGTGGCGGCCTTTGTCGGCGTGCAGCTGTCCGGCTTTGTCTCCGACCGCATCCTGCGCGGTGGGGGAAGCCTCAGCCTGGCGCGCAAAACCCCCATCATTGTGGGTCTGCTGCTGTCGGCCAGCATCCTCGGCGCCAATTATGTGGATACGCCGGAGGCGGTGATTGCCTTCATGGCGCTGGCCTTTTTCGGCAATGGCATGGCCTCGATTGGCTGGGTGCTGATCGGCCATATGGCGCCGCGTCACCTGATCGGGCTGACCGGCGGCACCTTCAACTGCATTTCCAACCTGTCCGGCATCGCTACACCGCTGGTGTTCGGCTATCTGGCGCAGCGTGGCTATATCGCTTGGGGCTTTGTCTATGTCGCCAGCATCGCCGTGATGGGCGCGCTGGCCTACATCCTGGTCATCGGCAAGATCGAGCGGGTCGAATAGACAAGAAAAAAACTCCCCGTCTTGCGACGGGGAGTTTTGCTTTCGTGCGGTGAACCGCTCCTGGCTACCAGCTATAGCCGCGGCGGTACCAATAGGGCGGTGGCGGCGGAGCCGGGCGATAATCATTCTGCCAGCCTTGCGGCGGCCCATAAGATCCCGGGCCATAGCCATAGCTCGGATATGGCCGCGCGCGCACGGGATAGTAGCGCGGCGGCGGGGGCGGCGGCGGTGCTTCCTCGGCGACATAGACCGGCGCGTCGTCCGCTTCCTCGTCATTGCGGGCGGCTTCACGATCCTCAAAGTCCCGATCGCGCGAGTCGTTCGTGAGGGCAGCTGGCTGTGGCGCGGGCGGCGGCGGCGCCTCTTCATGCCGATAGGGAATGGCCGGCAGGCTGTGGGCGGGCACGCCCACCACGGCCACAGGAACGGTCGGGGCCGGCTTCGGCGCCGCCGCTGCAGCCGCGGCCGGTGTGGCCACGGCTGCAACAGCGATCGCCTTGACCGGTGTCGCCGGTTTTTCGATCGCGCGCGCCAGCATCGGCGCGGGACGGGATTCCACGCAGATATTGCCGATATCGGCCGCGCCCGAATGGGCATCCACAAAACTCATCAGACTGCCGCGATTGGCCAGCGCCGCCTGGAACAGCACATGGGCGTCGGCGCAGAAAGAGCCGCCATTGCGCGCCTGTTCCAGCGCGGAAAGATTGGCGGCCTTGGTCTTGAAGGTGTCATAGCCCGCCTCGCCATGCTCGCCGCCGCGGCGGACGAAAAAGGTCTTCAAGGTCGCGTCCGACGATTGCAGCTCGGGCCGGTAGGTGTTGACGAAGCGGTTATAGGCGCCGGACTCGTGGCACTGCAGCGCTGCCACCATCAGTTCCTGTTGCAGCACCGCGGTCTTGAGGGCGGAAGCCTCGTCCGGGCTGGCGCAGCCCGCGGCCCAGGCCGATCCGATCAGTGCGGGGTTGCACAAGGCAAGCAAGGCAATCGAGGCGGAAGCAGTTCTGAACATGGCAGTTATCCCTTCCCGGCTTTCGGCCGGCCCTTTCAGTTGGATGCGGTATGCGGGCGCTCGCAGCGGCCGCTGGGCGGATTGGAACGATCCAGATGGGCCACCACCTCACCCGCGCCGCCCGCGCAAGCAACCCAACGGAAATTGTGTGCGCTGTCCTGTTCCTTCAGGCTGGTATCCGCCATCAGGGCGCCGAAGCCGTTTGCCGCCACGCTGCCGGCGACGCTGGTCGTGACCGCGCCGCTGTCGCCACAGGCTGACAGGCTGTTGTCGCCGCCCGCCATGCAATAGGCGAACTGCACCGCGAAATCGCAGGAATTGCGGAAGCCCCAATGGCCGCCATCGCTGTCCACTTTCAGGCAGTGGCCGGCGTCATTGCGGTCGGACGGCAAGGGGGCATGTGGAGGCGCCATGGCCATGGCGCCGCTCAGCGAAGGAACGGCGATAGCCTCATCAACGGTATGGACCTCCGATGGCCTGACGGAAATCGATTCCAGCCCCATCTTGGGCGTGGCCGCCGCCTGGTAGTCGCCGACGTGATAGGCGGCTTTCACCTTCGCAGGCGCCTTGATTTGGCTGTGGCGTTCCAGCTTGGTCTTGGCTGCGGGCGCCGCCACCGAAGGCGCGGCGGCCACAGGCGGGCTTACGCTGGAAGGATTGGCAGGCGCGAGGCTGGCCGGCTGGGGCGAAGACGTGCAGCCGTTGCTCACCTCGCTTGCCATCACCGGCAGGCCCAGTTTGGTGGCATAGGCGTTGAGCGCCATTTTCTTTTCGGTGTCGCTGAAGCCGTGGCCGGCCGGATACCAGGCGCGGCAGGACGATCCATTGTCCCCATCCAGCGCCATCTGCACGCCGCCTTCGGGTCCGGAGGAGAGCATCGCCGAGCGGCCGTCGGCATAGCGTATCTCCACGCCCTTGCCGGTCAGGCGGAAGAAGCCGGTGACGGACGAACCCATGCTGGGGCTGCCGCTGTCTTCCACCACCGTGCCCATGCGGTCGGTCATGAAGGTGAAGGTGGTCTTCTTCGCGGTGCCGTCGGTCGGCACCACCTGCAATTCCATGCCGCCTTCAATCAGGGTGAGGGCGATGGAAGAGCCGTCCACGCCGATCAGCGTCTTGCCGGAAACGGCGCCGAAGGGCGCGCCCGAGGGCGCCGAGGCCTGGCCTCCGGAGTCTACGACGCTGTCACCGGCAGTCCCCGTCGAGAGCACGGCCTTGGATGGGGCGGCGGCGTCCGAAAGTTTGCCGTCCACGAACATGCCGCGCACCAGGGTGCCATCGGCATGGCGCAGCTCGCCCTTGCCGTTGGGCCGGTCATCTTTCCAGTCGCCGGCATAGCGGTCGCCATTGGCCCGGCGCAGCACGCCGAAGCCGTTCATCTTGCCGTCGGTCCACACGCCCTCGAAGCGGTCGGCGGTATTGGTGGTGAGGATTCCCGCGCCGTTGAAGCGGCCATCCACCGTGTCGCCGTCATAGCTCCAGCCCTGGCCCCAACGGGTGATCACATGGCCGTCAGGGATGACGCCGTGAACGAAAATACCGGTGAAGCTCTGGCTCTGGCCGTCGTGGGTGAAGGTCGCGGTGCCCAGTCCTTCGGCATAGCCATCCACGCAGCGGCCGGTCCAGGTCGCACTGTCGCCGGCGGTTGCGCCGGTGCTGAACAGGGCGCAATCGCCGTCCTTCAGCCATGTTCCGGCGGGGTTGCTCGAGGAATTGGGAGAGTCTGCCGAAGCAGTCAACAAGCCGCAGTTCAGCAATGCGGCGGCCAGCGCGGCCTTCGCGGTCCACGACATGCGTTTACTCTGAACGAAAGAGCCCAGCCCCATTGCCGTTCTCTTGCGTCAGGCTGCGCTCAAATTTTTGGTGTTGCCAGAGGCCACGCGCACTGCGGCAAAGGATTGGTTTACAGATTCACAGAAAAGAGAACGATCGCGAGAAACGCCCGTTTTATCGGTGCTATTTGGCACTTTCTGTTCATCGCGCCAGGCGCCTGCCGTTCATCTTCATGGCGGGGTTTCCGGCCATTCATCGCAGGTTCATGTACATGAACAGAAACGCGCTCGGACCACGCTTGTCAACGCCCAAAAACAAAAGAGCGCCGCATCACGCGGCGCTCTTTTTCATTCGACGGTAAAAAATTCAGACCAGATGCTGTTCGGACTGGATCAGACCACGGATATAGCCGAATTCGAAGGCGAAATTGTCGTTGGTGCCCCACTGGGCATTTTCGCCCACCACCTTGGGCGCGTGATCGGGCATCAACAGGTCTTCATAGCCCACCTCGCGATAGACCTTCAGCGCCTTGACGAAGTCCACATCGCCTTCGTCCGGGAACATTTCGGCGACGAAGTCGCTGCGATGGCCGCGGATATTGCGGAAATGCACGTTGAAGATCTTCTTGCGGCTGCCGAACCAGCGGATCACGTCGCCGATCTCCTCGTTCGGATTCTCCAAGTCTTCCGAGACGGTGCCCTGGCAGAAGTTCAGGCCGTGATAGGGGCTTTCCTTATAGCTGACGAATTTCTTCAGCCCGTCGATTGTGCCTAGCACGGTATGGATGCCGCGATAGCCTTCCGGCGGCATGCCCGGATCGTTGGGATGGCAGGCGATGCGCACCTTGTTCTCATTGGCCACCGGCACGACATGATCCAGGAAGTAATGGATGCGTTCCCAGAAGGCGTCTTCGTTCACCGGGCCGGCCTTGGTGAGGGGCGGGTTCTTGGCCTGGGCCTCCTTGAAGTTCCACTTGTTGTAAACCGTGTCGCCGCGGCCGGGCACTTCTCCCGAGCGCACCACCCCCAGGATGGACATGTTGTACTTCAAGGTGCGGATGCCGGCCTTGGCGCAGGTGCGGATATGGTTCTGGAAAGCCTCGATCTCGCGGCCGCGCTCCGGCTCCTGGGCCAGCATGATGCCGGGATTCTTTTCCCGGTCGATCAGGGAGGAGGTGAGCAGCACGCTGTCCACCAGCTCCACCTTCACCTTCCACTTGTTGGCGATGTCGAGCATCTTGTTCATCTCTTCCACGGTGGGATAGAGCCGCGCCGGGTCGGTGACGACCGGGCTGGTGCAGACCGCATCGACGCCGAAACGCGAGACCCAGGCGGCCGTGCGGTCGGTCAGGGTGCCGAACTGATGGCCCAGCCGTGCCTTCAGCGGCGGCAGCTTGGCGCTGGCGGCCGCCTCTCCTGGCTTGGCCGGATATTTGCGGCTCTGGGCTGAAGCCGTCTCCGAAAGGCCGCCCGCGGCGGCCGCGGCAGCGCCGGCTCCTGTGACGGAAAAAAACTTGCGGCGATCCATGTGCGTCTCCTTATTGATCAGTTTGTCACCGGCTTGAGGCCGGCCTTGAGGCTTTCATCGCGTCCCCGCTGGCCGCGAAGGTCATCCAGCAGGCTCTTTGCGTCCATTGCATTTTGGGCATCGCTGGAAAGAGCAGCGGCATAGATCGTGGTCATCTGCAGCGCGTCGGGCAGCGGCCAGACCGTGACGCCTTTGTTGGGCAGCATCTCGCTGACCAGGGTGACGCCGTATTGCGCTTCGCCGGATGCGATGGCCGCTGCTACGCCCGTTCCATTGGGCTTCAGCACGGCCTTGGCCCGGACTTCGGCGCCGATGCCCAGCTTGTCGGCCTGGGACAGGAAAAAGACGCCGGTGATGCCCCCAGCGGCGGGATCGACATAAGTGATGTTCCGGGCCGCCAGCAGGGTGGTTTTCACCTGGGCGGCGTCGGCAATGGCCGGCTTGGCGCTGCCGGCCCGCGCGCCGATGCCCGCCACCATCTGCGCCAACCGGTCGCGCTGCCCGGTGACCTTCCCTTCTTTGGTCAAGGCATCCATCACCGCCTCGGTGGCGATGACCAGGTCGAATTTCTCACCGGTCTCCATGCGCTTTTGCACACCCCCGGCCGTGTCGCTGACCACTGTGACATTGTCGCCCGTCCGGGCGGCGAAATCGGCCGCCAGGGCCTTCACCGGCATGGACATGCCCGCGCCGGTCAGGACTTTCAGGTCTTTGGCAGAAGCGGTCCCGGCCAGCAGGCAGAGCGCCGGAACAATGATACGAAGCATGCCGTCCCTCACCCTGCGCCTCTTATATTGCGCGGGGGCCGTGGGCGTTTTATCAGGGATCAAGGGACGCGCAAAGCGAAGGGGAAGGCGATGAAAAAGACTGTTTTCGCAGCCGCAGCAATGGGTTTGGCGGCGCTGTCGGCGGCGCCGGCGACAGCGGCGGAATACACCACCATCATCCTGGAAAAGACCGTCAATCGCACGCCGGACCAGACCTGGAGCAAGATAGGTCCCTATTGCGCCATCGCCACCTGGCTGAAGGTGACCTGCGTGATTACGGCAGGCAATGGCGTCAGCGTCGGCACCAACCGGCTGCTCAACGGCAACAACAACGAGATCATGGTGGCGGCGACGCCTTATTCCTACAGCTACACCCAGCCGTCTTCGACCATCCTCTATCATGGCACCCTGGCAGTCGAACCGATCGACCGCGGCCAGCACACCAAGATCGTCTACACATTGTTCTACGACCAGGCGCCCTTGAACACGCCCGAGGCCAAGGCCGAGAATCGCGCCTCGCGCAGCAAACGCTTCAACGAGGCGCTGGACGCCATGAAGCAGATGGCGGAAACGCCGTAACCGCTCCGGCAGCGAGCATCAAAGGTTTCGAAAAGAGTTGGACATGATCGACATCCTGCAGCTTGTTCCCTTGCGCCCCGAAGTCCAGAAAGACCTGGAAGCGCGGTACCGCATCCATAAAAGAGAAGACTTCGAAAAAGTCGCCGGCATCGTGCGCGGCTGCGTCACCAATGGCCATTCCGGCCCTCCGCCCGAGATGATCGACCGCATGCCCAAGCTGGAGATAATCGGCTCCGCCAGTGTGGGCTATGACGGCATCCCGGTGGAGTATGCCAGGTCCAAGGGCATTCCCGTCACCAACACGCCGGAAGTGCTGAACGACGATGTCGCTGACCTCGCCATCGCCTTGATGATCATGACGGCGCGCAAGCTGGTGGTGACCGACCGCTATGTGCGCTCTGGCCGCTGGCCCAAAGAAGGCGAACATCCTTTGGCATCACGCGCCAGCGGCAAGCGGGTCGGCATTCTGGGCATGGGCCGCATCGGCAAGGAAATCGGCAAGCGCGCCGAGGCGATGAACAACAAGATCGCCTATCACAGCCGCCGTCCGGTGGCGGATGTGTCCTGGAAGCATTATCCGAGCCTGGTGGAGCTGGCCAGAAACAGCGATTTCCTGATCGTGATCATTCCCTCGACGCCCGAGACGCAGAAGATCGTGGGCAAGGATGTGATCGAGGCGCTGGGACCGAACGGCATCCTGGTCAATGTCGCGCGCGGCGCGGTGGTGGATGAAGACGCGCTGGTCGCGGCGCTGGTCTCCGGCAAGCTGGGCGGCGCGGGCCTGGACGTCTTCGCCAACGAGCCTCAGGTGCCTGAGGTTCTGTTCGACATGGAGAATGTGGTGCTTCAGCCGCATGTCGGCAGCGCCACCCATGAGACGCGCCGGGCGATGAGCCAGTTGGTTCTCGATAACCTGGATGCGCATTTCGCCGGCAAGCCATTGCTCACCGAGATCAAGTAATCTCCCGGTTCTTGGATTGGGCGCCGCTTGGCGAGGGATCAGGCGCGCGCCATCCCGGAACCGGATTTCCAGAGGATGAACAGAGCCACGCAGGCCACGGCGACCGCAAAGGAGCGGGCCAGCAGGTCATTCTTTTTGGAGAGGGTTAGGGACAACCGCACGCCGGCAAGACCGCCGGCAATTCCACCAAGGATGAACAGGCCTGCAACCCGCCAATCGACCAGGCCGGCGATCGCATAGCTTGCAGCCGTGGTAAGGCCAAAGGCGCCGACGGACACCAGTGACGAACCGACCGCGTGAATGGTCGCCATGCCGCTGCCCAGCATGATGGCCGGCACGACCAGAAAGCCGCCGCCGATTCCGAAGAATCCGGAAAGCAGGCCGACCACCAGTCCTGTTCCCACCAGCCGCACCGCAATCTTGGGCGTGATGTGCACCAGCACGTCGCCCTCGGCAGCGCGGCGGCGGAACATGGCCGCCGCAACGGCCAGCATCACCAGCCCGAACAGAAACAACAGGTGCTGCCCGTCCACGCGGCGGCCCAGCGCCGCGCCGACAGCCGCTCCAAGGACGCCCGCCACGGCAAACACCACAGCGCAGGGCCATTTCACGCTGCCCGCCCGGGCATGCGCCACCAGATTGGCGAATGCATTGACCGACACGGCCAGGGCGCTGGTGCCGATGGCGACGTGTGTATCTTTCACGCCGACGACATAGACCAGAAGAGGAACGGCCAGGATCGATCCACCACCACCCAGGAGGCCGAGGGCAAACCCGACCAGGCTGCCTGAGCCAAATGAAAGCAGATCGATTGCGATCATGTGACCACGCGATTCCAGGGCAGGACCGCCAGCAGCCGGGCCATCCCGCACCAACCCGACAGGCCGGCAAAGACGAGGCCAAGACCGACAAAAGCGGTCAGGCCGATAAAGAGCGGCGACACCATCCAGGCCAGCAAAAGGCCCAGCAGGATCAGGCTGCCCGCAGCAATCTGGACCTGGCGCTGCAATTCGATTGGCCGCGTGCGATCGATGCGGGTGGGATAGCCGGCGGATTTCCAGCCCGCCAGGCCGCCTTCCAGCACATAGGCTTCTGGCAAGCTGCAGGCCCTGAGCCGATCGGCATTGTCGCTCGTGCGCCTGCCACCCTGGCAATGAAAGATGATGACCGGTGTGTTCCCGCCGGCCAGCGTCGAAAGCGTTTCCCGGTCCAGCCGTGACAAGGGGCAGGACGTGGCACCGGGGATGGCCTCCCGCGCATGCTCCAGCGGCTCGCGGATATCAACCAGCATCGCGCTGCCGTCATCGAGCCGCCGCCGGGCCTCGGCAGGGGTTATCACGGGAAGGGTCATGACATTCACCTTTTGCAGTAGATTTCATGCAGCACGGACAGAATGCGCGCCGCATCGGGATTGGCGATTCGGTAGAAGATCGACTGGCCTTCGCGCCTGACCGCAACCAGCCCTTCCTCGCGCAGCCGGCCGAGATGCTGCGACAAGGCAGACTGGCTGAGGCCCGAACGCTCGACCAAGTCCCCGGCTGTCCGCTCACCCATCACCAGGTCACAGAGAACTCTCAGCCGCGCTTCGTGGGAAAGCGCCGCCATCATGGCGGCAGCCTCGGCCGCATGTTTGCGCATGGCCTTCAGGTCGGACGTCGAAATGGCATCCATGCTCTTCTCCTCTGCTTGATATATTAGTAATCTCTAATATATTAGTCAAGGGATTTTGGAAGACCATGACGATGAACACGGAAATCCGGGCTTTCTTCGACGAAGCGACCAATACCATCAGCTACCTGGTGCATGATCCCCAGAGCCGGCATGCGCTCGTGATCGATTCCGTGCTGGACTTCGATCCCAAATCAGGGCGCACCGCCACGCGCTCGGCAGATCGTGTGCTGAACGCGGCACGGGCCGATGGGCTGACGATAGACTGGGTCCTTGAAACCCATGCCCATGCGGATCACTTGTCCGCCGCGCCTTATCTACACGCCGCTACCGGCGCCCGCATTGCCATCGGTGAACATATCCGCGACGTCCAGCGTGTTTTTGCGCCGATCTTCGATGCAACAGATGTCACTGGCGACGGCAGCCCCTTCGACCGGCTGCTGAAAGATGGCGAAACCCTGCAGGTCGGCGGCCTGACTGTCGAAGTGATGCACACGCCGGGTCATACTCCCGCCTGCGTCAGTTACAGGATCGGCGACGACGTCTTCGTAGGCGACACGCTGTTCATGCCGGACTATGGCACCGCGCGGGCCGATTTTCCGGGCGGCGATGCGCGCACCCTCTATCGTTCCATCCGCCGTCTTCTGTCCCTGCCATCTCACACACGCCTGTGGCTGTGTCACGACTACAAGCCGCTGGGCCGGGACGAACACGCCTGGCAGACAACCGTGGGCGAAGAGCGGGCCGCGAATGTGCAGGTTCATGACGGCGTCGGCGAAGAGGAATTCGTCGCCGCGCGTACCGGGCGCGACAAAACACTGCCGATGCCCGTCCTTCTGCTCCCCTCGGTGCAGGTCAATATCCGCGCGGGATATCTGCCGCCGCCAAACAGGAACGGCCAAATCTATCTCAAGCTTCCCGTGAACAGGCTTTAGAACCGTCACCGCATCAGCGCGGTAACGCCATACAAAAACGCCGCGCCCAGCAGGGTCGCGGCCGTCGTGCTGGGGCGAGGCAGCGCGCGGTGGCTTTCGGGCAGAAGGCCGCTGGCGCCGATATGCAGGAAGAAACCGCAGAACAGCGCCAGCAACAACGACAGAGCTCCGATGCCGGGCGCGATCAGCAGACTTAACGCGGCGCCGATCACCGGCGCTACGGCATCCATCGCCAGCCAGCGCAGGGCAAACCCTCTGGTGCCGCCATTCTTCATGACCACATTCACGGTGTTGAGACCGTCGGCAAAATCATGCGCCAGAACCGCGGCGGCCACGATCAAGCCGATCTCGCGGCTGGCCTGAAACGCCAGACCCATGGCGAAGCCGTCGAGCAGGCTGTGGGCCGAGAAGCTGGCCGCGCCCAGCATGCCGCGGGCGGGATTCGCCTGGCCTTCGCAATCATGGCGCGCCACCAGCCGGTCCAGCACGACATAGAAAAAGAAACCCAGCGCTGCGACGGCCAGAAGCGTGCGTGGCTCGTAAAGGCCGGCGCCGCTTTCCAGCGCTTCGGGTGCCAGGTCGAAGAAGGCCACGCCGATCACGGCGCCAGCGGAAAAGCCCATCACCAAGGGCAGTTTGCCGGCCAGCTTCAATGCCATCAGGCCGCCGGTCATGGTGGCGGCAAAGGCGCCCAGCGCGATGGCAAGGATCAGGATGGCGTTCATGGGCAGGCTTTAGCGAAACACCACCGCCTTCACAACCACCAGCGGCATCGGGCGGCATGGTGCGGGTGCCGGCTCGATTCTAGGGTGGGTTCAGTTCAAGGGACAGGGAACATGCGCAAGCCGCTTGCCATCTTGGGTCTGCTGGCAGCCTTGTGCCTGCCGGCCGATGCCGCCGCCCGGCACAAGTTGCTGGTGATTTCGGTTGACGGGCTGGACTGGCGCTATCTGCGCGACGCCGACGCGCTGGGCCTGAAGCTGCCGAATATCCGCAAGCTTCTCAGCCGGTCACAAGTCGCCGACGGCGTTGTGGGCATCTGGCCGACCGTCACCTGGCCGTCTCACACGTCCATGCTGACCGGTGAGCCGCCCTTCCGGCACGGCATTCTGGCCAATGCCGGGGGACCGCTGGACATCACCCAAAGCTATTGGTCGGCCACCAAGATCAAGGTGCCGACCCTGACCCAATGCGCGATGGCGGCGGGCCTGACCACCGCGGGTGTCAATTGGCCGGTGACGGTTCAAGCCAACCTCACCTGGAACCTTCCGGAGGTTTATGCCAAGCGCAACGGCGATTCCTCCGATCTGGCCACGGTCGACCGCTATGGCACGCCCGGGCTGGTGGCGGAGATCACGCGCACTTATTCTTCTTTTGCCTACCGCTGGCTGGACGATCGCACGCGTACATTGGCGACGGTTTATCTGCTGAAGACCAAGCAACCCGATCTGCTGCTGTTGCATCTGGCCGAGCTGGATTCAGAGGCCCACGAAGAGGGGCCCTTCACACCGGCCGCCAATGCGGTAGCTGAACGGTCTGATGAACTGATCGGCGACATCCTCAAGGCGCTGCCCAAGGATTATGACGTCGCGCTGGTGTCTGATCATGGCTTCGAGAAGATCGACCACACCGCCAATTTGAAAGCGATGGCCGCAGCGGCCGGCGTCATCGGGGCGATGGACATCACCCCCGGCATGGTCAGCACGACGGACCCGCAAGTGGCGCAATGGCTGCGGGCGCAAAGCGGCCCCTCCACCCAACAAAAGGGTGATGTGGGGCGCGAGATTACGCCGGCCGAAGTGAAGCGCTTTGCGGATCTGGATGTGGCGGCGGCGTTCGAGCCCGCGCCGCATGTCACCTTCGCCGCCACCGGTCCGGTGCATGGTAAGCCGTCCAATGCGGGCACGCACGGCTTCTGGCCGACGCGTGCCGACTATCACAGTATATTCGCTCTGTCGGGACCGGGCGTTAAACCAGGCAAGCTGGGCGAGATCGAAATGGTGTCGCTGAAGGACCGTTTCGCCCAGGTGCTCGGTCTTAACTGCCGCTAGGATTTTTCCTCGGGGATCACGTCCACGCCCACATCCACCACATGGTCGTGGCCGCCCAGGATGATGCCCGACACCGGCGCCACGTCGCTGTAGTCGCGGCCCCAGGCGGCGGTGACATGACTTTCGCTGACGACGAGATCGTTGGTGGGATCAAGATCCACCCAGCCGAAAGGCGGCGCCCACACGCTGAACCAGGCATGGCTGGCATCGGCGCCAAGCAGCCGCGCCCGCCCTGGCGGCGGCCGGGTCATCAGATAGCCGGAGACATAGCGGGCCGGCAGGCCGATGGCGCGCAGCGCCGCGATCGCTGCATGCGCCAAGTCCTGGCAGACGCCAGCCCGGATCTCGAACACCCGGTCCACCGGCGTGGTGACATCGGTGACGGTGGTGTCGTAGCGGAAATCCTTGTGGATGCGGTTCATCAGTTCCATCGCGCCGGCCAGGATGGGACGGCCGGGCGGGAAGCTCATGGCGCCATAGGCGACGACATCGTCGCCGAATGAGATGAGCGGGGAATCGAACATGAACTGCACGGCGTTGCGTGCATCCTCCTCCTCTGCATTTTCCAGAAGGGCCCGCACCTCTTCCCAGGGCAGGCTCTCGCGCGAGGGGCGTTCCGGCGGCGGCTCGACCGACACGCTGCTTTCGGCCACCACTTCCAGCCTGGTGTGGGCCTGGTCAATGGAAAACCATTCGCAGGGATTGTGGAAATAATCCTCGCGTCCCACCCGCGTGGCCGGCGCCAGGCTCAGGCTGATGTTGCTGTCATGCACGGTCTGATGCGGCGTCGAACGTGGCTTCAGATGGGCCAGATGCCAGGAATGGGAAACATCCTGCACATAGCGGTAGGTGGTGCGGTGGCGGACCAAGTAATCCATCAGAGCTCCTGCGCCGGGCCTGAACCCGTGCGGCTGCGGCTGGAATGCTGGAAATAGGCATCGGCCAGGGCGTCCGACAATTCCGCCGTGCTGGAAATGATCGCGTCCGCCAGTTCGATCACGCCGGGCCGCTCGCCGTTTTCGCAGAAAGACAGGCGCGCGGGATTGGCGTTGGCCAGTGCCGTGCGCATTTCCTGCACGACGGTGCGCGGCACATCGCTGCGCTGGGCCAGGGTGATGCGCGGCAGTTCGCGCAAATGGCTTTCGATGGCCGCAAGCTGGAAGGCGCAGGAGCGCGGATTGTGCTCATCCAGCATCAGAAGATCTATGAACGGCACCAGCTGGAAGACATTGAAATAGCGCGAGCGGTAGGTCATGGCGCTGTCGTCGATTTCGAGCAGGATGCGCATATGCTCGGTCTCGCGCGCATCCGGCGACGCCACCGTCTGGCGCAGCAGCCAGGCCAGATGCAGCGCCCGCTCCAGCCGCCGGCCCATGTCCAGGAACAGATAGTTGGGTCCGCGCGTCATGTTCTCAGCCGAGAGGCCGGCCAGGGCCGCGGCGCGGGCCACTAGTCCGTCCAGATAAAGGCGCGTGGCGGCGGCGTCGAACGGCGCGTCCTGGGCCGGCAGCACTTCCCGGGCGGCCAGGGCATGGATGCTGCGCCAGGTGTCGAGCGACAGACGATCGCGCACCGACCAGCCGGTCTGCTCTACCCGCGCCAGAAGCCGCTGCAGGCCGCGGGAATTGTAGGGGCTGAAGACCAGAAGCTGCAGTTCCTCGGCCAGCGCTTGCTCACTGGCAATTTCCTCAATGGGGTTGTCGCTGGCCTGGCTGAAAGGGATCAGCAGTTTGCGCGCCACTTCCAGAGCGTTCGCAGGATCGTCGATCAGCCGCGAGGTCACCGCGCGCAGGATACGGACAAAGGCTTCGGTGCGCTCGGCATAGCGGCCCAGCCAGAAAAGATTGTCCATGGCGCGGCTGGGCGCGGATTCGCCCTGGCGCTTCACTTCCAGCGCGCGCGCGCCCTGACCCAGCAGGGTGAAATTGTCCACCGGCGCTTCAGAGATCACCCAGGCATCCTTGGAGGAGGCGCCCGATTGCATGGAAAGCGCGCGCACCGTGTCGTCGGCCGCAACGCGCGTCAGCCCGCCCGGCATCACCATCCAGCCCTTGGGCGTCCAGGCGGCAAAGACGCGCAACGAGACGGGCTTGTTGGCGAAGCGGCCATTTTCGAACACCGGGGCAAGACCCAGGGGCGAGACTTCCTGCAGCACCAGCGTCTCGCCGCGCCGGGTGATCCGTGCGATGGCGTCCTCGCGATCTGCGGCGCTCATATCCGCGCCCAGCTTCGCGCTGGAACGGCGCGAGAAGAGCGGCCGGGCATCGAAGGCATCGCGCAGGACGGCGTTGTCCAGCCGCTCCAGCGCTTCCTTGCGGCCCCATTCGGTGCCGCACCAGATGGTGTCGATGTCGGGAATCTTGAGGTCCTGGTCCAGCAGCGCGCGCGCCACGTTGGGCAGATAAGCGTCCATCACCGGCGATTCGACCACGCCGCCGCCCAGCGCATTGGCCAGCACCACACCGCCGGCGCGCACCGCTTCCACCAGGCCGGGCACGCCCAGCGCGCTGTCGCCGCGAAACTCCAGGGGATCGCAGAAATCGGAATCCACCCGGCGGAAGATGGCCGCGACGCGCTCAAGACCGGTGAGGGTCTTGATGAAGACATGGCCGTCGCGCACCGCCAGGTCGTCACCCTGCACCAGGGTCAGGCCCAGATAATGGGCGAGATAGACATGCTCGAAATAGGATTCGTTGTAGGGGCCCGGGGTCAGCAAGACCGCGCGGTCGCGGCGCGAGGTGCCCAGGTTCAGGACATTTTCCTTGTAGCTGTTGAAGAAGGCGGCCAGCCGCGCCACCCCCATGTCGCTGAAGTTCTCAGGAAAGGTCTGGGCCACCACCAGCCGGTTTTCCAGCGCATAGCCCAGCCCGCCCGGCGCATCGGCTCTGCTCGCCATCACCTTCCAGGAGCCGTCCGGCGCGCGCGCCAGATCGGCGGAATAAAGATGTACATGCACATCCTGCACCGGGCGGCTGCCGCACAGGGGCCGCAGGAACTGGGGATGGCCGGTGATCAGATGCGGCGGCAGCACGCCTTCGCGCACCAGCCGCTGCTGGCCATAGACATCGCGCAGCAGAAGATCGGCGAGCACGGCCCGCTGGATCACCGCGGCTTCGATTTTCGCCCAGTCCGCCGATGACAGAATCAGCGGCACGATGTCGAGCTGCCATGCACGCGCCTGGCCGCCGCGATCGTCATAGACGTTATAGGTGACGCCATTGTCCTGAACGCTGGCGCGGGCGGCGCGCTGACGCCTGTCGAACTCCTCGGGGGACAGGCTTGTCAGGGTGCGCGCAAAGGCCTGCCAGTGCGCCCGCACGTCGCCGGAAGCCTCGCGCAGCTCGTCGAAGCGCGCGGTTGCGGCTATCGGTTCAGCAATCTCCGACAAAAATCAGGTCCCCAATCGCCCATCGCTTCGACGCAGGTCGAGAGTATAGGGGAAATCGGGATTCGGTGCTTCCCGTGCCGCCTCGAAGGCCCCACCTGTAAACCCAAAAGGCTCGAACCGGGCCAGACGGCGGCCCTCGGCCTCGTTGGCGTTGACGGGAAAGGCCTCGAAATTGCGGCCTCCCGGATGGGCGACATGGTAGGTGCAGCCGCCCAGGCTGCGATTGCGCCAGCCGTCCCAGATTTCGAGAATCAGCGGGGCGTGGGCGGGAATGGTCGGATGCAGGCCATGGGCCGGCTGCCAGGCCTTGAAGCGGACCCCGGCCACGGCCTCCGCCGCCCTTGTGGCGCGCAAGGGAACGGTGCGGCCATTGACCAGCACCCGGTGACGGTCCGGCGTCAGGCCGCTCACCTTCACCTCCAGCCGCTCCACCGAGGAATCGACAAAGCGGACGGTGCCGCCAACCGCGCCTTCCTCACCCATCACATGCCAGGGCTCCAGCGCGCTGCGCAAGGTAAGCCCGACATCCTCGTATTGCACCGTGCCGATTTTCGGGAAGCGGAATTCCCAGTGCGGCCGGAACCATTCTAGGTCGAATTCGAAACCATGCGCGTTCATATCCGCAATCACGTCGGCGAAATCGCTCCAGACGAAATGCGGCAGCATGAACCGGTCATGCAGGCTGGTCGCCCAGCGCACCAAGCCGGTCTGATACGGCTCGCGCCAGAAGCGGGCGATCATCGCCCGCAGCAGCAGCGACTGGGCCAGGCTCATTTCTGCGTGCGGCGGCATCTCGAAGCCGCGGAATTCCACCAGACCCAGCCGGCCGGTGGGACCATCCGGGGAATAGAGCTTGTCGATGCAGATTTCGGTGCGGTGGGTGTTGCCGGTGGAATCGGCCAGCAGGTTGCGGAAGATGCGATCCACCAGCCAGGGCGGCAGATTGGCCGCAGCCCGGGAGGGAATCTCATCAAAGGCGATTTCCAGCTCGTAGAGCGCATCGTGCCGCGCTTCGTCGATGCGCGGCGCCTGGCTGGTGGGGCCAATGAAGAGGCCGGAGAACAGATAGGACAGCGAAGGATGGTTCTGCCAATAGGCCAGAAGGCTTTTCAGCAGGTCCGGGCGGCGCAGGAAGGGACTGTCGGGCGGATTGGCCGCGCCCACCACGATGTGATTGCCGCCGCCGGTGCCGGTATGGCGGCCGTCGAGCTGGAATTTCTCGGTGGAGAGGCGGCAGGCATGCGCCTCCTCGTAAAGCGCCTTGGTGATATCCACCTGCTGGCGCCAGTTCTTCGCTGGATGGATATTGACCTCGATCACGCCGGGGTCGGGCGTGACCTTGATGACATTGATGCGCGAGTCGTAAGGCGGCGGATAGCCTTCCACATGCACGGGCAGGTTCAATGCTCCAGCGCTTTGCTCCACCGCCGACAGCAGGGTGAAATAATCGCTCGCGTTCGGCACCGGCGGCATGAAGATGCAGAGCCGGCCGTCGCGCGGCTCGACTGTCAGCGCGGTGCGGACGACCGGGTCGCCTGCCTGCGGCGCGACTTCGCGCCCGGTGGCTGGGACCGGCATGGCCCCGGTTTCAGCCGCCGTGCCGTTTCCATGTCCGTTCGTATAGCCGTTCGTATAACCTTGGCCGCTTTTGTCCCGGGGCTCCAACGGCGGCAGGGGCGCAAAGGGATCTGGCGGCGGCACGAAGTTGCGTGCCTCGGGCGGCACGTAAGGAAGAGAGTTCAGCGGCAGACGGAAGCCGATGGCGGAATCGCCCGGCAGCAGGAACAGATGGCCGCTGCGCGTGGTCCAATGCTCGCTCTGCCAGCGCGATGCACCTTTTTCCACCGGCAGCACATAGCCGACGGCCCGTGAGAGGCCGCGCTCGAACACGCGCGCCAGCCTGGCGCGCAGCTCGGGATTTTCCAGCTTGGGATTGCGAGGGTCTACAGCCTCGGCAAGCTGACGCTCCTGGGCCACATGGTGCCAAAAATCCTCGAAGGCCGGCATGATGTAGGAACTGTCCAGCTCCAGCCGCTGCGCGATAGCGTGCGTCAGGCGCCGCGCATCTTCCAGGGTGGGCTGATGATCGGTGGCCTCGGCGGCGATGCGTTCCGCATCCTTCCACAGCGGCACGCCGTCCTCGCGCCAATAAAGTGAAAAGGCCCACCGCGGCAAAGACTCGCCCGGATACCATTTGCCCTGGCCGTAATGCAGCAACCCGCCGGGCGCAAAACGATCACGCAGCCGCCGGATCAGCGTGTCGGCCAGCGCCCGCTTGGCGGGACCGACAGCCGCGGTATGCCATTCGGCGCCGGAGCGATCGTCAATCGAGACAAAGGTCGGCTCTCCGCCCATGGTCAGGCGCACATCGTGATTGTTCAGGACGCGGTCAACCTCGTCGCCCAGCCTTTCGATCTCGGTCCATTGCTGCTGGGTGTAAGGCTTGGTGACGCGGGGGGCTTCCTTGATGCGGCTCACCGACATGTCGAAGTCGAACAGCACTTCGGACGGTTCGACCGCGCCGGAGATGGGCGCGGCATGGCTGGGATTGGCGGTGGCCGCCAGCGGAATGTGACCCTCGCCCGCGAAGAGGCCTGAGGTGGGATCAAGTCCGACCCAGCCGGCGCCTGGAAGATAGACCTCACACCAGGCATGCAGATCGGTGAAGTCCTGGTCGGGACCGGAAGGACCGTCCAGCGCCTTCACATCGGGTTTGAGCTGGATCAGGTAGCCGGAGGCAAAGCGGGCCGCCAATCCCATGCGCCGCAACAACTGCACCAGCAGCCAGGCGGTATCGCGGCAGGAGCCCGAACCCTTGCAGAGGGTTTCCTCCGGCGTCTGGATGCCGGGCTCCATGCGGATCAGATAGGAGATGTCCCTGGACAGCCTGGCGTTGAGTTCAAACAGAAAGCCGGTGGTCTGTTTCTTCTCGCGCGGGATGGCGGCGAGGTAGCGCTCGAAAGCCGGACCGAGCTTCAGGGTTCTGAGATAAGGCTCCAGCTCTGCCTTCAATTCATCGGAATAGCTGAAGGGAAATTCTTCGGCGCTGGGCTCCAGGAAAAAGTCGAAGGGATTGATCACCTCCATGCCCACCGTCAGGTCCACGGTGATGGTGAAATGATCGGTGTTTTCCGGCACCACGACACGCGCCAGCCAGTTGGATTGCGGATCCTGCTGCCAGTTCAGGAAATGCTCGGGCTCGATCTTCAGCGAATAGGCCAGGACCTTGGCGCGGCAATGGGGTGCGGGCCTCAGGCGTATGGTCTGCGGACCCAGGGCAATGGGCCGGTCATAGCGGTAGCGCGTGACATGGCGCAGCGCAGCCTGAATGGTCATGGACCAATGCTCATGTAAGCCCCTCACCCTCAACTATGCCGCAAGTGCGAAGATGCGGCTACACGCCGCCACGCCGCAGCCCGAGAATGTCGGAACGCGGTTAAAAAGCCGGCGTTTCCACACGCCAGAACGCGAGATTTTCACAAATGAAATTATTCAGCTGCCAGGGCTGCGGTCAGCTTCTGTATTTTGAGAATATCCGGTGCGAAAGCTGCGGCCGCGCTTTGGGGTATCTCACTGATCTGGCTGAGATTTCGGCGCTAGATGTGAAGGCGGAAGGCGGCTTTGCGGTGCTGGCGGCGCCCGGCAAGGCCTACAAATTCTGTCACAACTACGATGCCGGCATGTGCAACTGGATGCTGCCGGCCGACAGCCCGGAAGATTTTTGCGCCGCGTGCCGGCACAACCGCACCGTCCCAGACCTCTCGGTATCTGGCAACGATGTGTTGTGGCGGAAGATCGAGACCGCCAAACACCGGCTGTTCTATTCGCTGTTGCGCCTGGGCCTGCCGCTGGAGAACCGGATGGACAATCCGGAGCACGGGCTGGCCTTCGATTTTCTGGCCGACCCGCCGGAAAGCCACGCCAGCGGGGTGATGACCGGTCACGACAACGGCCTTATCACCCTGGCGATCCGGGAAGCCGATGATGCGGTGCGCGAGAAAGTGCGCGGCGAAATGGGCGAGCCCTATCGCACCCTGCTGGGCCACTTCCGCCATGAGTCCGGACATTATTTCTGGGACCGGCTGGTGGCGAGCAATCCCCGTCGCCTCTCGGCCTGCCGCGCCTTGTTCGGCGACGACCGGCTCGACTACGGGCAGGCGCTTCAGAAGCATTACGACCAGGGCGCGCCGCTCAACTGGCAGAACGACTATGTCAGCATGTACGCCACCACGCATCCCTGGGAGGATTTCGCCGAAACCTGGGCGCACTATCTGCACATCGTGGACACGCTGGAGACGGCGGGGGCTTTTGGCCTGAAGGTCAAGCCGCGACGGGCGCGCGGCGCACTCGCCGCCGAGATTGATTTTGATCCCTATCGCGCCGGGAATATGGAAGCGCTGATCAATGCCTGGCTGCCGATCGAATTTGCCACCAACAGCATGAACCGCAGCATGGGGCAGATGGATCTTTATCCCTTTGTTCTCTCGCCCAAGGTGATCGAGAAGCTTGGCTTCATGCACCAACTGGCACATGCGCGCAGAGCCACGCGCAAACCGGCCTCAGCTGGCAGCCAAGGCGCCCGTATGGTGGCGCAGCGTGCGGGTACGGCGGTGTAGGCGCTCCGCCGGCAATTGCACCGTCACGCAAGTGCCCTTGCCGACATGACTTTCCAAGCCGATATGCCCGCCATGGGCTTCCACCAGGCCCTTGACGATGGCAAGCCCCAGGCCTGTGCCTTTGTCGGCCACGGCGATATCGTGCTTGCCTTGGCCGAAACTGTCGAACACCCGGCTTTGGTCTTCGGGCGCAATGCCCACGCCCGTATCGGCAACACCGAAGGCCAGGCCATCCGCATTAACATTGGCAAAGGCGGTGATCCGGCCGTTGGGCGGCGTGAATTTCACCGCATTGGACAGAAGGTTGAGCAGGATCTGTTTGATGGCGCGCTCGTCGCCAATGAGCAGGTCCAGATCAGGCGCGATCGCATTCACCAGGGTCACATCGTTATCTCTGGCCCGCCATGTCACCAGCTGGAGCGCGTCCCGGGCAACGATGTGAAGATCGAGTTCGGCGTCTTCCAGCTTCCAGCGGCCGGCCTCGATCTTGGCCAGATCCAGAATGTCGTTGATCAGCGCCAGAAGATGCTTGCCGGAAGAATGGATCAGGTCGGCATATTCATAATTGCGGTCCGGATCCTTGGCGAAGATGCGGCTGGCGATCAGTTCCGAAAAACCCAGAATGGCGTTCAGCGGCGTACGCAGCTCGTGGCTCATATTGGCCAGGAACTGCGATTTGGCGATGCTGGCGGCTTCCGCTCTTTCCCGGCCGCGGTCCGATTCCAGCTTGGCCATCACCAGTTCGGCCATCAGGGAATCGCGTTCCTGCGCCACGTTGGCGGCCGTGCGCGCCCGCTTTTCATTGCGGCGTCCCACCATGGCGATGAACGCGACATAGAACGGCGCGGACAGAGCCATGATCCAGGACCGCAGCTCCGTCGAGCCAAAGGCGATGCCCTGCAGCGGCACCAGGGTCATCGCCGCCAGATAGAACAGCAGCGCCGGCCGGGCGATGGCGCGGCATGGGCCGGTACCGGCGGCATGCGCCGCCAGGGTCGCCGCCAGGATCAGCTGGATCATGATGTGATTGGAATTCTTGTCGCCGCCGGCCCACATCCACAGGCCCAGCGAGGCCCAATTGGCGATAAAGAAAAGATTGGCCGCCGCCAGGATGCGGCTCCAGCGGCGCGTCTCGCTCCCGTCCAGGGCGCCACCCGGAAAGCGCGCCAGCACGATGACCTGTGGCACAAGTCCCAGCATCATCTGGCAATACCAGCCGGTCAGGCGCTCTAGGCCAACCCATTGCGGGAACATGGCGGCGATCGCCAACCCGAACAGCGGCACGACTACGCGGTTGGAGCGCAGGTTTTCCACCACCCCGCGCAGAAGTGCGAGTTCGATGCGGTTTTCGCGCTCCGCCTGCGCGTTAAGGTCAGTTATCCCAACGGGATTGTCGGCAGTCATCATGTCCCCGGCCGCGCCGACTATGGGCAGCCAAATCTTAAGACCGCATTGCCCATATCCCTGACGCGCCCGCCCGTTAACCATGTGGTCAGAGCCCGCTCGCGCGCTTCATCCCGCAGGTTTAGAACGTCCCATAATGAGACACGCGCGCGCGGGCGCCACGCTCGAGCAAGGGAGAGTGGGATGAGGGTATTTGCTTTGGCAGCGGGCCTGATCCTGGGCGCGGCCATTATCGTCGTCGCGACCGAAGCCGGCAGCAAAACCGATACCGGCATGTGCCGGGTGGTGTGCACACCGGAGCCCGCAGCGAAGCCGGCTCACCATGCGCGCCCGCGAGCGGCGGCGGTACGTCACCGCGCCAATCGCCATGCCGTTCATTACGCCCGGCATCACAGGTCTCACCATGCAGACCATTTTGCCCGACGTGACTATTACAACTATCGCGAGGCTGAGGCGGTCCGCTCTGATGAATGGCATGGCAGATGGCATGCGGCGCCGAATGACGCGATGATCCCGCCCGCACCGTACTGCAACTGCGGCGAAGGCCTGCATGTCGATCAAGGGGGATGGACCGGCGGCGTCGGCTATGCAGCGGCGCAAGAAGGCGGCTTCATGGATGGCTATGGCGTGATGCATTTCGGCGGCGGCGACAATGGCCCCACCTACAACAGCTACGGCCAGAGTTTCCAGTTCAATCCCAGCGTGCCTCGGCCGTTTTCGCCGAGGGCGATGGGCGGCTTTGCCCCTGGACGCGGCATGGGTGGCTTCGGGCCGCATCGCTAGTCCAGGCGCCAGCGCATCAGGAAGCCTGTTTGGTTGCGTAGCGTGGGTGGTGTGCGAAAATCGCGAACGGAATGGACGCGACATAGATCAGCAGGCCAACCGTCAAGGTCGCCCAGGGCCAGGCGATCAACAATCCCGCCAGGATCGCAAAGGCCGCGCCCGCCAGATAACGGTGCTGGCGTTGCAGCTTCATATACTTGATGGACGGCGTCGGGATGCGGCTCACCATCAGCACCGAGGTGATGGCGATAAAGACGCCTGAAACCCAGGGCTCGCTTGCCACCGAATCCTTCCATTGAAACGAGATAAGCAGGGGCAGCAGCATCATGCAGGCCGCGGCTGGCGTGGGCAGGCCGGTGAAATAGGGATTGCCCTTGGTAGCGCCTTCATCGCGCACGCTTTCGACATTGAAGCGGGCGAGCCGGATGGCGGCGCAGGCGCAAAAGATCAGGGCGGCGATCCAGCCGGCATTGCCCATCTTTTGCAGGGTCCACATATACATGATCACGGCCGGCGCGACGCCAAAGCTCACCAGATCGGCTAGGCTGTCGAGCTGGGCGCCGAAGCGGCTGTCCGCACCGAGCATCCGCGCCGCCCGCCCGTCCAGCATATCCAGGATCATCGCGGCGATCACGAAAGTGACCGCGGTGGTCCATTGTTCGCGCAGGCCAAAGCGGATGGCGGTGACGCCACTGCAAAGCGCCATCAGGGTGATGGTGGATGGCACCAGCTTGCCGATCGAAAGATCTTCCAGCCTTTCCAGGCGCGCGGCCACGATCTGGCGCGCACGGCGCCGGCGGGTGATGCGGCCGGAAATATCATCAGGCTGATCCACAAAACCTCACTTCAAACGAAACGGGCGAGCACCGTCTCGCCGGCCCGGGTGATGATGCCCGGTTGAACCAGAATCTCGGTACCTGGCGGCAGAAAAACATCCACCCGGCTGCCGAAACGAATAATGCCAAAACGCTGTCCCCGGCGCACCCCTTCGCCCTGCCGCAGGTCGCAGACGATACGCCGCGCCACCAGGCCGGCGATCTGGACCACAGCGAGGTCGCGCGCGTCCCCGGTTTGCCCCTCGGGGCGCAGGCGGACGGACATGCGTTCATTGTGGATGCTGGCCTTGTCGAAGCTGGCATTGAAGAACTTGCCGGCGCGATAGGCGAGGGCGACCACCGTGCCGGAAATGGGGTTGCGGTTCACATGCACGTTGAAGACGTTCATGAAGATGGAAAGCCGCGGGCGCGGCGCGTCTCCCAGGCCCAGCTCGGCTGGCGGTGCCGCTTCGACGATGGGCAGCAGCTTGCCGTCGGCGGGACAAATGATAAGCCCGGCTTCTTCCGGCGTGTTGCGGTCGGGGTCGCGGAAGAACGCGATGCACCAGATGGTGATCGGCAGCAGCAGCCAGCCCAGCCAGAAGGCGAGCAGGAAGGCGAGCAGATTCACGCCGGCAAATATGGCGATAAAGGGATAGCCTTCGCGGTGGATTTTCAAAGGCGCCTCCCAAAGGAAAAGAGGCGGCTGCTAGCCGCCCCTTATTCCCTGCTTATATCAAGCGACGCGGCTGCCGGTGAAGGGGAAGGAACCGAAGGCGCCGGCCTTGACGCTCCCGGACAGTTTGTCGCCATCCACCGCGCCGGTGAAATCCAGGGTCAGCGGCATGGGGCTGGAGATCTTGGCCGACCAGCTGACATTGTTGCCGTCCACCTTGCCGTTTTCCAGCGGACCGGAGCCTTGCGCGGCCTGCTGGGTGCCGGTGAGCGTGGCGCCGCTGGTGGCGAGGTCCAAAGTGGCCTTCTGCGCGCCCATGGGCGAATTGATGACGATTTCCCACTTCCCGTCCACGGCCATGACTGAAACTCCCTGATTTGGCGCGCATCTAAGGACGGCATGGACGGGGGCGCAAGGGGGCGTTAAAGCCATGCGCCATGTCACGAAAGACCATCATTTTACCGAAGGGCCCCCGCGCGCGGAGCGGCTCGCCCTGGATATTCTCCAACGAGATCCGCATGGATGCGGCCGCCAAGGCGATTGCGCCGGGCGCCATCGTCAATGTGCGCGGCGAGGACGGGCGCGGGTTCGGCACTGGCTATTTCAATCCCAAAAGCCTGATCGCGGTCCGCCTGCTGGCGGAGGAATGTGACACCGTCATCGGCCAGGAGTTTTTCGCAGAACGGTTGGCGCGTGCGCTGAAGCTGCGCGACAGCCTCTACGGCAAACCCTTCTACCGCCTGGTGCACGCGGAAGGCGATCATCTTCCGGGGCTGGTGATCGACCGGTTCGGCGACACCTTGACGGTGCAGATCGGCACAGCGGGAATGGAAAAGCAGCGCGCGCATATTTTGGCGGCGCTGGATCAGCTCCTGTCACCGGCCACGGTGATCCTGCGCGGCGACACGCCGTCGCGCGCACTGGAAGGTCTGGACTCGTATGTCGAGACAGTGAAGGGAAAAGGCCACCGCATCGCGGTAGAGGAAAATGGCGCGCGTTATATCGCCGACCTCACCGAAGGCCAGAAGACCGGCTGGTACTATGATCAGCGCGACAACCGCGCCTTCATCGCCCAGTTCGCCAAGGGCAGGAGCGTGCTGGACGCGTATTCCTATACCGGTGGTTTCGGCATCCTGGCCGCCGCGGCCGGCGCGCGCGAAACCGTCTGCCTGGATTCCTCAGCGCCGGCGCTGGCGCTGGCCGAGGAAAGCGCGCGTGCCAGCAATGTGAAAATCAAGGCGGTTAAGGCCGATGTGTTCGAGGAGCTGGAGCGGCTTATCGCTGCCGGCGAAAAGTTCGACATCGTGCTCGCCGATCCACCGCCTTTCGTGAAGTCGAAGAAGGATCTTGAGCCAGGCGCCAAAGCCTATCGCAAGCTGGCGCGGCTGGCGGCGCAGGTGACCGCGCCGGACGGTATCCTGATGCTGGCGTCCTGCTCTCACAACATCCCGCCCGACCGCTTTGCCGCGGAGTGTGCGCAAGGATTGCTGCGCACCGGGCGCAGAGCCAGACTGATCCGCCAGGCCGGCGCCGGCCTGGATCATCCGGTGCATCCGCTGTTGCCGGAGAGCGCGTATCTGAAGGCGCTGGTCTACGCTCTAGATTGAGACCTGCGTGCCCAGTTCGACGACGCGACCTGGCGTGAGGTGATAGAAGCGCGTCGGCGACAGCGCGTTCGAGACCAGCCACATATACAGCGCCACCCGCCAGCGTTTCATGCTGGGTTTCTCGCCCGGCACCAAGGTCTCGCGTCCCAGGAAATAGGTCGTGGAATCCGGCTCCAGCGCCAGACCTTGGCTACGCGCCAGCGCCAACGCCGCCGGGATGTCGGGCGTCTCGAAGAAGCCGTACGAGATGCGCACGGTGAAAAAGCCCTTGCCCAGCTTGTCCACCGTCACGCGTTTGGCCTTGGGCACAAAGGGCGTGTCGGCGACGCTGACATTGCACAGCACCACGCGCTCATGCAGCACCTTGTAGTGTTTCAGGCTGTGCAGCAGGGCGTTGGGCACCGCGTCCAGGCGCGGCGCCAGGAAGACCGCTGTCCCGGCAATGCGCTGGCTGAATTTGTCGGCCCGCGCCAGGAACAGGTCCAGGCTCAGCGCGTCATCGCGCATCGCATCCATGTGAATGCGCCGGCCCATCCGCCAGGTGTCCATCACCACGAAAGTGGCGCCCGCCACCGCCAGCGGCAGCCAGCCACCTTGCACCACCTTGAGCGCATTGGATGCCATGAAGGCGGCATCGATCAGGCCCAACACGCCGAACACGGCCAGCACTGCGGGTGTGCTCCAGCCCCAGCGGTAGCGCGCCACCACCGCCACCAGCGCGGTCGAAATCACCATGACGCCGGTGACGGCAATGCCATAGGCCGCGGCCAGGGCGTCGGAACTTTTGAAGATCAGCACGATCAGCACCACGCCTACCGCCAGCATGGCGTTGGAGCGCGGCACATAAATCTGTCCCATCTCCCGCTCGCTGGTATGACGGATTTCCATGCGGGGAAGCTGGCCCAGCTGCACGGCCTGCCGCGTAATCGAGAAGACACCGGAAATCACCGCTTGCGAGGCGATGATGGTGGCGATGGTCGCCAGCGCCACCATCGGATAATGCAACCAGCTCGGCACCAGGGCATAGAAGAGCAGCGGCGCCGCCGCGGGGTTCGACAGAAGCACCGCGCCCTGTCCGAAATAATTCAGCACCAGGGCAGGGAAGGCGAAATAGAGCCAGGCCCAGCGGATGGCGCGGGCGCCGAAATGGCCCATGTCCGCGTAAAGCGCTTCACAGCCCGTCACCGCCAGGACCACCGAACCCAGCGCCACAAAGGCGGTCCAGGGCTCGGTGATGAACAGGGTGACGGCGTAGCGGGGATCGGCCGCGTACAGTATGTGAGGTTCGCGTGCGATCGCGATGGCGCCGAGCACCGCCAGCACCAGAAACCACAGCACCATTATCGGCCCGAACAGCTTGCCGATTCGCTCGGTTCCGTGGTTCTGGAACAGGAACAGCGCCACCAGGACAATAAGGGTCAGGGGCAGGATCCAGGGCCTGAAGGCGTCGGAAGCGCCCAGGCCCTCCATCGCCGACAGCACCGAGATGGCCGGCGTGAGCATGCCATCGCCGTAGAACAGCGCCAGACCCATCAGGGCGGCGACGCCGATGGCGGTCTTGGCGGCACGCGGCACCGGGGAGCGATGCGCCAGCGCAGCCAGCGCCATCACCCCGCCTTCGCCATTGTTGTCGGCGCGCATGATGAAGCCGACATATTTGAGGGTCACCACGATCACCAGCGCCCACAAGATCAGAGATAGCGCGCCATAAACGGCGGCATGGCTGGCGGCATGGCCACCCACGGCCACGGCTGTTTCACGCATGGCGTAGAGCGGACTGGTGCCGATATCGCCGAACACCACCCCAAGCGCACCGACGGTCAGCCCCAGGCTGCGGCGCAGAGAGAGGTCTTTTGGCGCCATCGTCAGATTGCGATCTGGGTGCCGAGCTCAACCACGCGGTTGGGCGGCAAGTGATAGAAACGCGCAGGCGACAGGGCGTTGGCGGCCATCGCCCGGTAAAGCCGGTTGCGCAAAGTGCCAAGCTCGGAGCGTTCGGCCGGCAACAGAGTCTCGCGGCCGATGAAGAAGGTCGCAGTGTCTACGTCCAGCGCCAGGCCAAAACGGCGGGCCTCACGCAGCGCCTGGGGCACGTCCGGCGTTTCGAAGAAGCCGTGATGGATGCGCACGGTGTAAAAGCCCTTGCCCAGCTTCTCCACCTCCAGGCGCTGGGCAGCCGCAACCAGCGGCGTGTCGTCCACCGTCACATTTACGATCACCACGCGTTCGTGCAGCACCTTGTTGTGCTTGAGATTGTGAAGCAGCGCGCCCGGCACGATGTCGGTGCGCGAAGACAGGAACACGCCAAGCCCCGCCACACGCACAGTGCTTTTGTCGGCGCGCTCCAGGAACAGCGGCAGGGGCAGGGATTCCGAGCGCACCTTTTCCAGATGCACGCGGCGGCCGCGCCGCCAGGTGTCCATGCCGATAAAGACAGCGGCGGCGATGAACAAGGGCAGCCAGCCGCCTTCGGGAATCTTCAGCGAGTTGGCGATGAAGAAGAGCAGATCGCTGATGCCCATGGCGCCGAACAGACAGATGGTCAATGCCCAGGGCCAGCGCCACTGCTTGCCCGCCACGATTGAGGCATTGAAGGTATCGATCACCATCACGCCGGTGACCGCGATGCCATAGGCCGCGGTCAGCGCGTCCGAGCTCTTGAAGATCAGCACGATCAGCACCACGCCCACGCCCAGGAAGGCGTTCATGCGCGGCACATATATCTGGCCATAGTCGGTGGCGCTGGTGTGGCGGATTTCCATGCGCGGCAACTGGCCCAGTTGCACCGCCTGCTGGGTCATGGAGAAAACGCCGGTGATCACGGCCTGGCTGGCGATAATGGCGGCCAAGGTCGCCAGCACGACCATCGGCATGTGCGCCCAGTGGGGAATGACGGAGAAAAAGGCGATGCTGGCCTGCTCGGGATGACGCAGCAGCGCGGCCCCCTGGCCGAAATAGTTCAGCATCAGCGCGGGCAGGGCCACGAACAGCCAGGCATACTGGATGGGCTTTCTGCCGAAATGGCCCATATCGGCATAAAGCGCCTCGCAGCCTGTCACCGCCAACACCACCGCGCCCAGCGACACAAAGGCCACCCAGGGCGCGTGCAGGAACATCAAGAGCGCATACCAGGGATTGATTGCCGCCAGGATGCCCGGTGTCTGAAACAGGGATGCAAGTCCGAATCCGGCCAGCGCGACAAACCACAAGCTCATCACGGGGCCGAACAGGCGGCCGATCTTGTGCGTGCCGCGGCTTTGAATGGCGAACAGGCTCGCCAGGATGATGAGTGACAGCGGCACCACCAAGGGCGCGAAACTTTGGCTCTCCACCTTCAAGCCTTCCACCGCGGACAGCACGGTGACAGCGGGCGTCAGCATGCCGTCGCCGAAGAACAGCGCCAGACCGACGATGGCGCCGATGCCGATCGTGGCCTTGATCCGCCGCGTCATGCCGGGCGAACGATGGGCCAGCGCCGCCAGAGCGAGCGTACCGCCTTCGCCGTTATTGTCGGCCCGCATGATGATCAGGACATATTTGACCGTCACCACCAGGACCAGCGCCCAGAAGATCATGGAGAGCGAGCCCATCACGGCGACGTGATTGGGCAGGCCTCCTTCGGTGGCGAGCACGGTGGCTTTGAGAGCGTAGAGCGGCGAAGTACCGATGTCGCCGAACACCACGCCCATGGCGCCGAGCATCAGACCGAACAAAGGGCGCGTGTCATTGGCCGCATGGCCATCCGCCAGCTGCGGAGCCGCCTCCGCCAGGGGATCGCCGTGGCTATCCGGATGCGGTTCCGAAATCAGTCCCGGTTCGGGCTGAGGCGTGTTCACGGTTGAGTGGGGTTCTGCATGCGGGATGCGGCTCTGATGGCGCCGGGGGGCCTCGCGAAAAAGCGCGGGACCATAGGCTTAAGGTGAATGCACTCCCAGTGGGGCGAGGCAGAATAGCGCAGCGGCCGCCCCAAGTCTCTGGTGGTGCTAGTTTATTTCACCAACAAGGGCGGTGGCGCCGGGGCTGGTCCCGCCGGCCACGAGGTCGGGCCGCCCGTCTTCTTTGCCGCCGATGAAGCCTTGGACGGGGTAGACTTTGGTGCCCCAGGCCGTGGTCTTGAGATTGAAGACCCGCACCAGCGACCAGTCATTGGATGCACTGACATCCTCCACCGGATCGTTCACATAAATCGAGCCGTCGTTCAGCCAGTTGGCATGATCCACGCGAATTTCACGGGAAGAGACCAGCTGGCGCACGACGGCAAGGTGCGCATGATCGGCGCCGGCATAATTGTTGAGCACCATGACCGCGCCAAGTTCAGGCGCCACGCCGCGGGGATATTTGTCTTCCGCCTTGTCCCACCAGGTATAGGCGTCGCCATACAGCTTCACATCGGAGTGGGCGCGGGCGTAAGGAACGCATTGCAGCGGCTTGTTGCCCTCGTTCTTGGTGACGGTGCGTCCATATTCGTGCGGCATGGGGTTTTCGTCATAGTTCATCACCGTGCCGCCGCAGCCTTCCAGGCTCAAAGCCAGAAGGGCGACCGCCGCCAGTTTTGTGATGATGCCCATGCCCGCTGTCCCTGAGCCCGCGATAGGAAGAGCTTAGGCAGGCGGTTTCAAGCCAGGGTTAGTACGGGGGACCGCAATTTAAAAAATAAAAAGCGATGCAGTTTTTAACCGCTCGTTAACTACCGAAATTGGGGGAGCAGGCTACTCGCCGGGCGTGATCTGCTGGCGCACGGCGCGGCGCGGCAGGGCGCCCATGGTGCCGATGGAGACAAGACCGGAGACAGCGAAGAAGAAGAACAGCGCGCTCCAGTTGGACTCGGCGAAGGCAAAGACCGGCAGCACCACGCCCACCACCAGTTCGGGAACGCCGCGCCATCCGCCTTTCTGAATCTCGCCCACGCGCGTGGTGCGATTCCAGCCGCTGAAATCGGTACGGCGGGAGAAGAAGGCTTCCAGGGTGGCGCGTGTATTGGCCAGGATCAGCCCGGAGGGAAACACCACCGCCAGCAGCAGCGACCGGGTCAGCTTGTCTTCATGCTGGCGGTCCAGCATGCGCTGGCCGAGCCAGAGATAGCCGATGGACGAGACGATACCCAACGCGGTGACCAGCAAGCCAAGCCATTGGACACTTGGATAGTAGACGACGCCCATGCCCATCAGGGTCAGCGAGACGGCGGCGCTGGCGAAAGCCAGCATATAGAAGGCGAACTGGCACATCTGCAGCGTCATGGCCGACTTCTTCCACAGCGGCATGGCGCTGCCCCAGATCAGCGGAAGCAATTTGCGCGCACACTGGGCATGGCCCTTTGTCCAACGGGCCTGCTGCGCTCTCCACGCCGCGGCGGTCTGCGGAAGTTCGCCCGGCACGACCAGGTCGGACACCATGGCGCCGCGCCAGCCCTGCATCATGCAGCGCATGGAAAGATCCAGGTCCTCGGTCAGGGTGTCGCCGGTCCAGCCCCCGCCCTGCTCGATGGCGGTACGGTTCCACACGCCGGCGCTGCCGTTGAAGGAAAGCGGCATCCCCGCCCGGAAGCGCGCTTCCTGTTCCACCGCGAAATGGGCATCCAGCAAAAGTCCCTGCACGCGCGTCAGCCAGTTCGCAGCGCGATTGGCATGACCCCAGCGCGCCTGAACAAAGGCAAGGCCACTGTCGGCCAGAAGCGCCGGTACGGTACGGCGCAGAAAATCGCGCGGCGGCACGAAGTCGGCGTCCAGCACCGCCACAAAGGGCGCATCGGAATGGGAAAGCCCGAAGGCGAGATTACCGGCCTTGAAACCCTTGCGATCGCCGCGGCGCAGGATCTGCACATTGATGTCGGCGGGAACCAGTGCGCGCACGTCGGCCGCGAGCGTTTCATGATGTTCGATATCGCCGTCATCCAGGATCTGGATGGAGAGGCGGTCGCGCGGCCAGTCCATACCTGCGGCGCTGGCGGCGACTCGCAGGGCAAGCGGGCCTTCATTGCAGACGGGAAGCTGCACCAGCACATGCGGCAGTTCCGCGTCGCTCATTTCGGCACGGCGCAGCAGCGGCCCCTTGCGGAAGATTCGCACCCACGCCAGCCCCGCCAGCTGGAAAGACAGCATGCAGACGGCGACCAGCACCAGGCAGAGGGCAAACTGAAGGAATTGGGAAAGACCGTGCATGGCGATCGTTCAGGCCCCCAAAAGGCTCGTTGTCTCGGACCGGAGTGACCCGGCGTTCCGGCCCACTTTTGGACCTTTGCCTGGCATGTAGGCACCGGGCAGGGCGAACTTCCACTGCCGGACGGTGTTTATCAAGAGGGTGCAGTGCAAAATGAGCAGGGGCGGGCCGGGAAGTGCCCGCGAAATCAACACCCTGTCTGAAGCCCCGGAGATCATGGCCCGCCTTAATATTGTCAGCACCCGCAAGGGAACTGGCATTTGGCCCGTCCCGTTCCCATATTAGGTAACAATGACCGTGAGGGGCACGGACAGGAGCATGATCATGACTTTTGTTAGGGATAAATTCCGCCCCCTGACGCGGCTTTTCGCCTTCGGACTGCTGGCCGGCGCCCTGATGGGCTGCATGCAGCCGACCCCCTATCAGCCCCGGCTGGAAGGCCAGGATACCGGCTATACCGACCGCGCCCTGACCCATAACCGCTATCGGGTCACCTTCACCGGCAACACCGTCACCCCGCGCGAGACGGTGGAAAGCTTTCTGCTGCTGCGTGCGGCCGAAGTGGCCCGGGCCGCCGGATTCACCAACTTCATGTTCGATACCCGCGACACCAGGACCAACACCTCGGTCCAGGCCATTCCCTCTCTGGGTCCGCCCGATCCCTTCTGGGGCCGGCGCGGCGGCTGGGGCTATTGGGGCGGCTATGGCTTTGCCTATGACCCCGCGGTGGATGTGGTGGTGCGCACCAACTATGAAGCCTATGCCGAGGTCGTGCTTTTGACTCCGGAACAGGCGGCGCATGAGTCCAGGGCCATCAATGCCGCGGAAGTGATTTCGCGCATCGGGCCGGAAGCGGCGCCGCCACCGCCTAAGCCAAATCAAACCTAAGGCGCCGCCCTTTTGGGTCCGAGGTTCGTCGGCCGTGCTCACGTACTTTGGGTACGCTCCGCGCGTTGCCTAGGCTGTCGCTAGGCAACCCTGCCCCCAAAATTCCTCGCGCCCTATGGCTTCCGACGAAGGGAAAATTCGCTGTAGCCATCGCGCGAGGTCACGCTGTCAACAGTGTGACCTTCGCCATGGCACATGTGCGGAATATCCACCGCCGCCAGCGGATCGTCGGCCAGCACCATCAACGCGGCGCCGGGCGAAAGCCGCGCCAGCGCTTTTCTCGCCAGCATGGCAGGCAGCGGGCACTTCAGGCCTCTGAGATCCAGCGTTTCGTCCATGGCCGCGCATCTTGATTGGAACAGATGCGCGGCTCAAGCTGGCCGAATCGGGAGAGAAGCTTGGGCCTTTCTGCGGCAATTCGGCGCGAATACATCTATCTCACCACCATTGCGCGCACACTCTGGCTGTTGAACCGGATCAGGCCCGACGCCACCCGCAGCATCGTGGATATCGTTGAAAGCCAGGCGCAGAAGCGCCCCCGCAACGTCGCCATCTATTGTCTCGACCAGGCCGTGACCTATGCGGACCTGGACGCGGCCGCCAACCGCTATGCCAACTGGGCGCTTAAGAACGGCATCGGGCAGCGGGACGTTGTCGCGCTGCTGATGGAGAACCGGCCCGACTACATCGCCGCCTGGCTGGGGCTGTTCAAGGTGGGCGCGCAAGTCGCGCTGATCAACACCAACCTTGTCGGCACGGCGCTGGCCCATTCCATCGCCATCAGTGGCGCGCGCCATGCCATTGTCGGCGCCGAACTGTTGACTGGCTTTCGTGAAGCGCCGTTCGAAAATGTTCCTGCACTTTGGGTAGAGGGCGAGGGCGGAAACCTTACCGCCGCACTCGTTGCCGCCTCCGATAAATCGCCCGGGCGACAGGCCCGCGCCGGCGTAACCCTGAAAGACCGCGCCTTCTTCATCTACACTTCCGGCACGACCGGCCTGCCCAAGGCGGCCAATTTCAGCCATATGCGCATGCTGTTCATGATGAGCGGCTTTGTCGGGGCGCTTCGGCCGCGGAGCGATGACCGCATCTACAATCCCTTGCCGCTCTATCATTCCACCGGCGGGGTTTGCGCGGTGGGGCTGGCCTTTTTTTCCGGCGGGGCGCTGATCCTCAAGCGCCGGCTCTCGGTGCATGAGTTCTGGCCCGATATCCACCGCTATGGCGCCACGATGTTCGAATATATCGGTGAGGTCTGCCGCTATCTGCTGAACGCACCGCCGTCGCCGCTGGAGCGCGGCCACAAGATCCGCGCCATCACCGGCAACGGCCTGCGGCCCGAAATCTGGCGGGAGTTTCAGACGCGCTTCGCCATTCCCCGCATCGTGGAATTCTACGGCGCCACCGAAGGCAATGTTGCCATGCTGAATTATGACGGCACGGTCGGCGCGGTGGGCCGGGTGCCGGACTATCTGGAATGGCTGCTGCCCAGCCGCGTCATCCGCCTAGATATTGAAACGGAAATGCCGGTGCGGGGGCCGGACGGCCTTTGCATCGAATGTGGCCCCGACGAAGTGGGTGAAGCCATCGGCGGCATCTCGGCCCGGCCTGGCCGCCAGTTCGAAGGCTATACGACCAGGGCCGAGAGCGAGAAGAAGCTGCTGCGCGACGTTTTCAAAAAGGGCGATCTCTGGTTTCGCACCGGCGACCTGATGCGGCGCGACGGTCACGGCTATTTCTATTTTGTCGACCGGATCGGCGACACCTTCCGCTGGAAAGGCGAGAATGTCTCCACCGGCGAAGTGGGCGAAGTGCTGGCGGCCGCGCCCGGCATCCGCGAGGCCAATGTCTATGGTGTGCATATGCCGGGCATGGAAGGGCGCGCCGGCATGGCCTCGCTGGTGGTGGACGGGGATTTCGACATGGAGGCGCTGCCGGCGCGGCTGAAGGCGAGGCTGGCAGCTTACGCGCGGCCGCTGTTCCTGCGGCTTTCGCCGCAGATTGCCGTCACCACCACCTTCAAGCAACGCAAGCTGGATCTGGTGCGGGAAGGCTTTGATCCCTCCGCCATCGCCGATCCCATCTATTTTCTGGACCCCGATAGCGGGCGCTATGAGCTGCTGACGCCGTCGCGCTACGCCGACATCGTTGAGGGAAGGGTAAAGCTCTAAGCGAAGTCCTTGGCGAGGGCCGCGCGCGTCTCTGCGTTCAGCACCGCCATGTGGCCGTAGTGGGGATGAGAGACGCCCAGCACCACCCGCTCGCTGCCGTCCGTGAAGCGCTGCTTCTGTTCCGGCGTGAATTTGAATCGCAGCCAGTGCACCGACGAGGTCTTGCCATCAGCCGTGGTGCGGTCGTCATATTCAGTGGGCGTGGCGTGGATAGTGTCGTTGCCGATTTCCAGGAAGACATTTTCCTCGATGCCGCCCAGGGTCAGCAGCACGGCGTTGCGGCGGTTGCCGTCTTCGATCTCGATCATCAGGGTGGCGATCAGCTCGCTGCCCTGCGGGATCAGGGGATTGTAGGCGTCCAGTTCGCCCGGGATCTGCTCGGCGCCGCCCTTCTCGATGCGCAGCATTTCCTGCACCTGCAGCCACATGGTGGCGTAATTCTCGAAATAGAACGTAGCGAAGGGGCCGACTTCCACCCGCCGCTGTTTTTTCACCGGGATCAGATTCTGCTTCAGCGTCTTGCGGCGGAATTCATATTCCGAGAGTGACAAGAGGTCGTCCGGCATGATCTTGCGCTGGGCTTCAGGCATTTTTCGTCATCCTTTCTTCAGGCCGAAAGCTCTGGCCATGATCTGGATGGGATGTTCCGGCTCGCGGGCCGGGGTTTCGGTATGCGCCACGATATGCTGGGCCGCCAGCGGGCAGTCCGAGACGATGTGACCGCGCTTCTGCTGGTTGGCGGTGCGGAAGACGGGCCGGCCCACTTTCACACCCACGTCATGGGTCGGTTTGACCACGCCAAAGGTGCCGCCATGGCCCGAGCAGCGCTCGATCACATCCACCGGCGTGTCGGGAATCATCTTCAGCATTTCCGCCGCCTTGGGGCCCATATTCTGGGCGCGGGCATGACAGGCCAGATGGACAGTGACGCCTTCGGGCAGGGCGGTCAGACCTGTTGGCAGGCCCTCCTTCTTGGCCACATCCACTACATATTCGTCGATGTCGAAGACATTGTCGGCCAGGCGTTTCACATCCGGATTGTCGGGCAGGATCAGCGCCCATTCGAATTTCAGCATCAGGCCGCAACTGGCGGTGAGGGTGACGATGTCATAGCCCTCGTCGATCAGCTTGCAGAGTTCGCGTGAGACCTTGGCGGCCTGATCGGCCACGCGCGCCAGTTCGGCCTGTTCCAGGAACGGCATGCCACAGCAGCCGGGATAAGTGACTTTGGTTTCGACGCCGATATGATTCAGCACCGCGCGGGCATCCATCCCGGTCTCGGGTTTGTTGTAGTTCACAAAACAGGTGGCATAGAGCGCGGCCTTGCGCCTGCCGAAAGCCGGCGCCGCGCTATTGATCTCATTCTCTTCCTGCTTGGCGGCGCTGACAAAAGTGCGGGCGTGGAATTTCGGCAGGGTCGCCTTGGCGTCTATGCCGGCGGTTTTTTCCATCAGGCCGCGGGTCAGCTTGTTGTCTTTGTCGGAAGCCCAGTTGACCAGCGGCGCGACGGGCCGCGCCAGGGTGCCGTTCCGGTCCATTTCCGCCAGTTGCCGCTGCACGAAATCCTTGTGGCCCTGTTTGGCCTCGACAAAGCGGTGGCGCAGCATCAAATGCGGGAAATCCAGATTGAAGGGATGCGGCGGCACGTAGGGGCATTTGGTCATGAAGCACATGTCGCAAAGCGTGCAGGCTTCCACGACCGGCTTGAAATCTTCGGACTTCAGATGCTCGACATCTTCCTGCGGGCTGGAATCGATCAGGTCGAACAGCCGCGGAAATGAGTCGCACAGATTGAAGCAGCGGCGGCAGCCGTGACAGATGTCGAAGACGCGCCGCATCTCGGCATCCAGCTTCGCCGGATCGGCGAAATCCGGATCCTGCCATTTGATGATGTCGCGGGTGGGGGCGTCGAGACTGCCTTCGCCGGTCATGCCAGTCCTTTGGGAAAATGGCCCTCAAGAAAACAGCCGCGCGGGATCCGCGCGGCTGTGTCTCATCCAAGCGGATAAATTATTTGCCGAGTCCATCGAGAGCCTTTTGGAAGCGGCCGGCATGGGACTTCTCCGCTTTGGCCAGGGTCTCGAACCAGTCGGCGATTTCGTCAAAGCCTTCCGAGCGGGCGGTCTTGGCCATGCCCGGATACATGTCGGTATATTCGTGGGTCTCGCCCGCGATAGAGGCCTTGAGATTGGCGTCGGTGGCGCCGATCGGCTCGCCGGTCGCCGGATCGCCCACTTCCTCCAGATATTCCAGATGGCCATGGGCATGGCCGGTCTCGCCTTCCGCAGTGGAGCGGAACACGGCGGCGACATCATTATAGCCTTCGACGTCGGCCTTCTGCGCGAAGTAGAGATAGCGGCGGTTCGCTTGGCTTTCGCCCGCGAAGGCCTCTTTCAGATTTTCCCAGGTCTTGGTGTTCTTCAGTGCGGGCATGTGCGCCTCCGTTGCAAATCGAGGCCGCAACACTGTCCTTGGAGACAGGGCCTGTCAACAGTTTAGAACAATTCTAATCTGTGAGAATGACTCTCAGAAGGTCTTTCAAAGACCGGTCAGTTCCGCTTGACGCGGACGACCACGTCCACCCGGTCCACCGAAAGTCCGGCAGGCGGCGCGGGAACGCCAGCCACCGCGATCGTATCCCCCGGAATGTCGATCAGCATGCCTTCCCGTTCCAGGAAGAAGTGCTGATGATCGCCCGTGTTTGTGTCGAAATAGCTGCGGGCCGCGTCCACGATTACCTGACGCAACAGGCCCGCTTCCGTGAACTGATGCAGGGTGTTGTAGACCGTCGCCAGCGAAACCTTCAGGCCCGCCTGGGTCACCTCGTCATGCAGGGTTTCGGCTGTCACATGCCGGTCGTGATCCCGGAACAGCAGCCCGGCCAACTCCACCCGCTGGCGGGTAGGGCGCAAACCGGCATGCCGCAACCGGGCGGTCGCCTCAGCGGACAAGTCCTTCGGTTCACGTGCTTTGGCCATCGGCCTCGAATCCTTGGTTCCCAGGTTGCTCGCCTGTCAGGAAGTGAGCAAGCCTGTTAGAATGTGAAAGATATATGTTAGAACCCTTCTAAGCAAGCGCGTCGTTTCAGCGGTAGCTTTCCTAGGGCTTTTTCGGCTAGGGAAACTCCGGGAAACGTCGAAGAAACATCAGAGTTTTCAAGGAAGAGCCAAGTCGTGGACAAGCCATTGCGCAAATCCTCTTTCGACCTTCAGGGCCTTCTGGCCTGTGCCCGTGGGGAACTGTTCGGCCCTGGTAATGCCCAGCTGCCACTGCCTCCCATGCTGATGTTCGACCGCATCACCTCGATCACTGAAGACGGCGGCGAAGCCGGCAAGGGCGAGGTGGTGGCCGAGTTCGACATCAATCCCGATCTCTGGTTCTTCAAATGTCACTTCCAGGGCGATCCCGTGATGCCCGGTTGCCTGGGCCTGGATGCGTTGTGGCAGATGGTCGGATTTTTCCTCGGCTGGATGGGCGGCATCGGCCGCGGCCGCGCGCTGGGCGTGGACGAAGTGAAGTTCACCGGCATGGTGCTGCCGACCGGCAAGAAGATCACTTACATCGTCAACCTGAAGCGCGTGATCATGCGCAGGCTGGTGATGGGCATCGCGGACGGCATCATGAAAGTGGATGGCAAGGTGATCTATGAAGCCAAGGGGCTGAAGGTCGGCCTGTTTACCGACGCCGCTGCGGCGCTGGCGCAAACCGGCGCGACCGCTCCCGCTTCCGTCTGAACCGCCACTCGGAGACCTGAATGAGACGAGTGGTCGTAACCGGCCTCGGTATTGTTTCCTCCATCGGCAACAATGCCGATGAGGTGACCGAGAGCCTGCGCAACGCCCGCTCCGGCATCGTCGCAGCTGAAGATTATATACGGCTTGGCTTTCGCTCCCAGGTCCATGGCAGCCTGAAGATCAATCTGGACGAAGTGGTGGACCGCAGGGCCCGCCGTTTCCAGGGTGACGGTGCCGGCTATTGCTGGGTGGCGATGAACCAGGCCATTGCCGATGCCGGCATGACCGAAAAGGAAATTTCCAACCCGCGCACCGGGCTTATCGTTGGTTCTGGTGGCGCTAGCACAAAAGCCATTGTCGGTGCGGCCGACATCACGCGCCAGAACAACTCGCCCAAGCGGATCGGCCCCTTCGCCGTGCCGAAGGCGATGTCTTCCACCTGCAGCGCCAATCTTTCGACCTGGTTCAAGACCAAGGGCTACAATTATTCCATCTCCTCGGCCTGCTCGACCTCGGCTAACTGCATCGGCAACGCTTTCGAGCTGATCCAGTGGGGCAAGCAGGACATGATGTTCGCCGGCGGCGGCGAAGAGCTGGATTGGACGCTCAGCGAGTTGTTCGACGCCATGGGCGCCATGTCGTCCAAGTTCAACGCCTCGCCGCAAAGCGCGTCGCGCGCCTATGACATCAACCGCGACGGCTTCGTGATTTCCGGCGGTGGCGGCATCCTGATCCTGGAAGAGCTCGAGCACGCACGTGCGCGCGGCGCGAAAATTTACGCCGAAATGGTCGGCTATGGCGCCACCGCTGACGGCGCCGATATGGTCGCACCTTCTGGCGAAGGCGCGGTGCGCTGCATGAAGATGGCGCTGGAGAACATCAAGGCGCCGGTGGATTACATCAATCCGCACGCCACCTCGACGCCGGTGGGCGACATTCCCGAAATAAACGCGATCAAGGAAGTCTTCGGGCCCTCGACGCCCGCCATCAGCGCCACCAAGTCGCTTACCGGCCACAGCCAGGGCGCGGCCGGCGTGCATGAGGCGATCTACACCCTGCTGATGATGAAGAACCGCTTCATTTGCGAAAGCGCCAACATCCAGGAACTCGATCCGGCGGTGGAGGGGGCCAACATCATCCGTCGGCGCATAGACAATGCCGATATCAACGTCGCCCTGTCGAACAGCTTCGGCTTCGGCGGCACCAATGCCTCGCTGGTCTTCCAGCGGCTGGAAAAGTGATGTGCCATAATGAAACAGGATACCCCCCGCGAGCACATCATGGCTGAGGCCAGATCGGGATTGATGGCGGGAAAGCGCGGCATCGTCATGGGTGTCGCCAACGACCATTCCATCGCCTGGGGTATCGCCCAGACCTTGGCGTCCCAGGGTGCCCAAATCGCCTTTACCTATCAGGGCGATGCCCAGGCCAAGCGGCTGAAGCCATTGGCCGCCTCAATCGGCTCGACCATCCTGTTGCAGGCCGATGTGGAAAGCGACGAACAGCTCGATAGCGTTTTCGCTGCAGTGAAGAAGGAATGGGGCACGATCGATTTTCTGGTGCACGCCATCGCCTTTTCCGACCGGGACGAGCTGAAGGGTCGCTATGTCGATACCTCCCGCGCCAACTTCGCCAGAAGCCTCGATATTTCCTGCTATTCCTTCACCGCCGTGGCGCAGCGGGCGGCCCGGCTGATGCCCCATGGCGGCTCGCTGGTAACCTTGACCTACCTTGGCGCCCAGCGCGTGATGCCCAACTACAATGTCATGGGCGTGGCCAAGGCGGCGCTGGAAGCCTCCGTCCGTTATCTCGCTGCCGACCTGGGCAAGGACGCCGTCCGGGTTAACGCCATCTCGGCCGGCCCGATGCGGACCCTGGCGGGCGCCGCAGTGGGCGATGCCCGCATGGTGTTCAAATGGAACAAGAGCCATTCCCCGCTCAAGAAAACCGTGGAGCTTAACCATGTCGGCGGGGCGGCACTCTATTTGCTTAGTGACCTGGCAGGTGGCGTCACCGGCGAAGTTCATTTCGTCGATGCCGGCTTCAACGTGATCGGCATGCCGCCGACCGCGGATCTGAAGGGGTGGACGCCGCTGGAAAATGGCCATGAGAATGGCCATAGCCAGGAGCATCCCGATGGGCGGGACAGTTAAAACGATTTTCGCAGCGCTGGCGCTGACGCTGGCCGCTACTCCCTCTTTCGCCGGCTGGCAGGAACAGGCTTCCAAAGCCGATGTCGCCCGCCTGGCGCAGCTTCCTCAGATCCGCTCGGCGGCCCTCGAAGCGTCCCGCCGCGGCCGCGGTGAAGGTGATGCCGGTGTCATCGGCTTCGTCATGAATCCGCAAGGCCGCGCCATTCCCGCACAGGCGCTCACCGGCACCTGGCGCTGCCGCCAGCTCAAGCTGGGCGGCATGGAATCCTACATGGTCTATAGCGCCTGGTTCAGCTGCACCATCCGCCCGCATAATGGTGGCCTCATGCTGCAGAAGATGAACGGCACGCAGCGCTTCACGGGCATGCTTTATCCGGAGGGTGGCGCCTGGGTCTATCTGGGCGCTTCCAGCGCCAAGGGCGAGCCGTTGCATCAATATTCAGGCGCCTCGGCCTCGGTCGGCGCCAGCGTGACACCCGACGACCAGATCGGCCTTCTTTCCGGTATCGGCGACAATCACCTGCGGCTGGAGATTCCTGCCGTGCAGGAGTCGCTGCTGGATGTGGTGGAGTTCAGGCGCTAAGCGCGCTTCTTCGCCGCTTCCGCGAAACGCTCGAACAGATAGTGCGAATCCATCGGACCGGGCGAGGCTTCCGGATGGTACTGGACGCTGAACACATCCTTATCCTTCAGCGCGATGCCGCAATTGGTGCCGTCGAACAGCGAGACATGGGTCTCGGTGACGCCGGCGGGCAGCGTGTCGCGATCCACGGTGAAGCCGTGGTTCATCGAGACGATCTCGACCTTGCCGGTGGTCAGGTCCTTCACCGGATGATTGGCGCCGTGATGGCCCTGCGCCATCTTCTTGGTCTTGGCGCCCAGTGCCAGGCCCAGCATCTGATGGCCCAGGCAGATGCCGAACACGGGCGTGCCGGTGTCGATCACGCCCTTGATGGTGGGGATGGCATATTCGCCCGTGGCCGCCGGATCGCCGGGGCCGTTGGACAAAAGCACGCCATGCGGCTTTGACCGCATCACCTCTTCGGTGGTGGCGCTGGCGGGCACAACGGTGATGTCGGCGCCCATGCCGGCAAGCAGGCGCAGGATGTTGCGCTTGACGCCATAATCGATGACGGTGACGCGGAAGCCGGGCTTGCCTTCCTTGCCGTAACCCGCATTCCAGGCCCAGGGCGTTTCATCCCATTTGTAGCTCTGGCGCGAGGTCACGTCCTTGGCCAAATCCAGGCCTTCCAGTCCCGCAAACGATTTGGCCTGCTTGATCAGCGCGTCGCGATCGAGTTCACCCCCGCCGAGATTCACCACCACGCCATGCGGCATGCCCTTCTCGCGGATCAGCGAGGTCAGCGCGCGGGTATCGATGCCGGCCACCGCCGGAATATTGTGGCGCTTGAGCCAGGCATCCAGCGCCAGCAGCGCGCGGTAGTTGGAGGGATGTTCGGCATCGGCCTTGACCACCATGCCGCGCACCACAGGTGTGGTGGTTTCGATGTCTTCGCCGTTGGTGCCGACAATGCCGATATGGGGAAAGGTGAAAGCCACAATCTGCCCGGCGTAAGACGGATCGGACAGGATCTCCTGATAGCCGGTCATGGCGGTGTTGAAGCAGACCTCGCCGATGGCGCTGCCGGGGGCGCCGAAGCCGACGCCTTCGAAGAAGGTGCCGTCCGCCAGCATCAGGCCACCGCGCGAAAATACGCTCTCCGCGCTGGCGGAGTGGGCAGAAGATGTGTCGGTCATGGGGAGGCCTCGAATTTGCGCGAAAATAGGTATGCAGCCCTCGCGGGTCAACCAGAACTTATCGAGGAATATCAGGTGGTTGGAATTATCCCCTGATTCCAGATAGGTTCCGCACCGCCTTTTGGATGGAAAAAGCCCATGTCCCTGCGCGCCCAGCTTAACGACGCCATGAAAGAGGCGATGAAGGCCAAGGACGCCAAGCGCCTGGCCACGGTGCGCCTGGTGCTGGCGGCACTGAAGGACCGTGACATCGCCGCGCGCAGCGAAGCCAACCGCGAACTTCTGGGCGACGATGAAATCCTCACCTTGCTGGCCAAGATGATCAAGCAGCGCGAGGAATCCGCCACCGCCTTTGACACCGGCAACCGGCCGGAGCTGGCGGCAGGCGAGCGGGAGGAGATCGCCGTCATCCGCTCCTTCATGCCCGCCCAGATGGACGAGGCGGCGATGAAGGACGCAGTGCAGAAAACCATCGCCGAAGTGGGCGCCGGTTCCATCAAGGACATGGGCAAGGTGATGGCGGTGCTGAAAGAGCGCTATGCCGGTCAGATGGATTTTTCCAAGGCCAGCGCCGCCACAAAAGAAGCGCTCTCCACGAAATGAGCCAGGTCAAATTGGCCGACAGCGACGCCGATTTGCAGCGCTGCTTTCCGGTGATCCAGCAGCTGCGGCCGCATTTCGAGCAGGAAGAGACGTTTGTCGCGCAAGCGCGCCGCCAGATGACGAAGGAACAGTGGCGGCTGGCCTATGTCGAAGAGAGTGGCGAGATCGTCGCCCTGGCCGGTTTCCGGCTGCTGGAATGCCTGGCCACCGGCAAAACGCTCTATGTTGACGACCTGGTGACCCGCGAAGACCGGCGCTCAAAAGGTCATGGCGAGATTTTGATGCGCTGGCTGGAAGAGCGGGCGCGCAAAGCGGGTTGCCAAACTTTCAGCCTGGATTCGGGCACGCATCGGACATCCGCTCACCGCTTCTATTTCCGGATGGGGATGGTCATCCCGTCATTTCATTTCGCCAAAAAGCTTTAGGCGTCGAGCAACTCGGAAAGTGCCCCGCCGACAACCGCGCTGAAGGTCTTGACCGTCAGGACCTCCAGGTCGGTGAACTGGCGCTTGGTCTTCCAATAGGCGCCGATCGCCGCGACGTTGCGCCGGCCCACCGGGGTCATGATCAGGCTTTTGACGAAGGTCGGCAGATAGGCGTCATAGGGGATGCGCGGATCGGCGAACACGTCCTCGATCACCGCCGTCTCGCCATGCAGCATTGCCCAGCCGGAAATGCAGACGCTGAGGGGGAATTTCTGCCCCTTCCACAAGGGGCCGATCGCGTCCTCTTCCACATAGTGGCACATGTCGCCTTCGCGCAGCACAAAGGTGATGCCGTCGCTCTGGCAGATGCCGCGGGCGTGCTGGCGCACCGCCTCGATCACCTCCGCCTGACTGTGCGCCATGGCCAGCTTTTGCTGCGCCTCGGCGATAAGGGCATTGCGCACCGCCAAGGAATGCTCGAACGCCATGGGACCTCCCTGCTTCGGCGCCAAAATAACCTGCCCAAACTAGGCCGTCAGCCTAAAGAAATCATGCACAGCCGCTATGCCGGAAATGCCCCCGAAACTCCCCAAAAACGCGGATTTCCCGCTAGGATGGCCTCATGCGCTATGGCGACGGCTTGCTGGACGAAATACGGAACCGGACCGATCTGGTCGCGCTGGTGGGCCGCCGGGTCAAGCTGACCCGCAAGGGCCGGGAGATGTGGGGGTGCTGTCCCTTCCACAATGAGAAATCCGCGAGCTTCAAGGTCTCCAATGAGCGCCGGACCTACAAATGCTTCGGCTGTGGCAAGGGCGGCGACTGTTTTCGCTGGCTGGTGGAGACCGAGGGCCTCTCCTTCCGTGAGTCGGTTGAAAAGCTCGCGGGCGAGGCGGGCGTGGAACTGCCAAAATGGTCGCCGGACGACGAGGCGCGGGAGCAGAAGAAAAAATCGCTCTACGACATCGTGGAGCTGGCCGCCAAATTCTATGAGGCCCAGCTGTTCGAGCCGGCGGGCAAGCAGGCGCGCGAGTACCTGAAGGGCCGGGGTCTGGACGGCGCCGCCGCCAGGCAGTTCCGCCTTGGCTATGCGCCGTCGGGGAACAGCGCGCTGATAACGCATCTTACCAGCCACAACATCACCCAGGACGACATCATCGCGGCGGGCCTTGCGCGCCCGGCGGAAGATGGCCGGCCGATGCGGGATTTCTTTTTCAACCGGGTGATGTTTCCGATCAGTGACGGGCGCGGCCGCCTGATCGCTTTCGGGGCGCGGGCGCTGGAAGCTGACGCCAAGCCCAAATACATCAACACCGGCGAGACGCCGCTCTTTTCCAAGGGCACCCAGCTCTACAATTTCGCCACCGCCCGGGCCGCCGCCCTGAAGGCCGGCACCATTATCCTGGCGGAAGGCTATATGGATGTGATCGCGCTGGTGCGGGGCGGCTTTGCCCACAGCGTTGCGCCGCTGGGCACGGCCTTCACCGAAGACCAGCTTCATCTTCTGTGGCGCACCGCGCCCGAGCCGATTCTGGCCTTTGACGGCGATAGCGCCGGCCTCAATGCCGCGCACCGCGCCGCGCGGCTGGCCCTGCCGCATTTGAAGCCCGGCCATTCGCTGCGCTTCGCCTTCCTACCCAGTGGCGAAGACCCGGACAGCTTCATCGCGGCGGAAGGTTCGGCGGCCATGCACGCCCTGCTAGAGGGTGCGATCCCGCTCTCGCAATTATTGTGGCAGGCCGAGACGGAGGGCAAAGATCTCTCGACGCCGGAGCGCCGCGCCGGGCTGGAGCAGCGCCTGAAGGAGATCGTGGAGCAGATCACCGACGCCAAGGTGGCCGAATATTACCGGGCCGGCTTTCAGGAGCGGGTTTATGAAAGCTTCAAGCGCCGCCCGGCTTCGGCGGAGCCGGGGGGGCCGCGCCGCTCAGTCCGCCCTTCCGCCGGTTTTCGAGCGCCGTTCAAGCCCCGTCCTGGCACGGCCGAGGCCATTTCCCCGTCTGTCCAGGCCTCGGCCCTGGTGCGGGCCGGGCTGACCCAGGCCCGCCATGCCCGGGAGATGGAACTTGGCCGGCTTTTGGTGGAATGCCCCGAAATCGCGCTCTTAGAAGGTGAATCCCTGGCCGTTCTGGAGTTGAAAGACCCGTCGCTTGACAGCCTGCGGCATGAGCTTCTAAACCTCGCCGCCTCTGGCTCCAGCCTTGAAAAAGCTGGGGTTCAAACCCATTTCACGCGCAAGGGAATGGCCGATCTGCTCGCGCGTTTTGCTGGCCCTGCCGTTGAGGACGAAGATCCCCGAACACTGTTTCAGCGCGTTGTCATCCAACTGCGCAAACAGGCCGGAACCCGAACGGGCCGACCTCCGGATGCCATGAACCGCGGCGCGGAAAGTACATAAAGGCCAGAACATCCACGGCCAAGAGATCTAGTAGGTAAGTCAAAGCGTGACCAAAGCCTCTTCCAAGAAACCGGCAAAGCCCGCCAAGAAGCCAGCCGCCAAGGCCGCCGCTTCCAAGTCGGTGCCCGCCAAAAAGGCACCCGCCAAGCTGAAGGTGGCGGCCAAGCCGGCCAAGCATGCGCTCAAGCCCGCGCCCAAAGCGGCTGCGGCCAAGCTGCCTGCCGCCAAGACGCCCGCCAAACACGCCAAGCCGGAAAAGCCGCTGACCAAGGCCCAGCTCGCGCAGAAGGCCAAGGAAGAAAAGCTGAAGGCCAAGGCCGCCGCGCAAGCCGCCAAGACCGATCCCAAGGCTGCCGCCCCCGGGACCGTCATCCTCAAGCCGGGCGCCAAGCCGCTGGCGAAGAAGCCGGGCGAAAGCGAAACGCCGGGCGATGCGGATTCGCCGCTGCTGGACATGTCGGATGTCGGCGTCCGCAAGATGATCGCCAAGGCGAAAGCCCGGGGCTACGTCACCTATGACGAACTGAACAAGGTTCTTCCTTCCGACAAGACCTCGTCCGAACAGATCGAAGACACGATGGCCATGCTCAATGAGATGGGCATCAATGTCATCGAGAGTGAGGAAGCCGAGGAAGGCGAGGAAGGCGGCGCGCTGGTTCCTGAAAGCGGCGCCGGCAAAGCGCTCGCCACCACGCCGAAGGCCGGCGAACAGTATGACCGCACCGACGATCCGGTGCGCATGTATCTGCGCGAGATGGGCTCGGTCGAGCTTCTGTCGCGCGAGGGCGAAATCGCCATCGCCAAGCGCATCGAGGCCGGCCGCGAGCTGATGATCGGCGCCTTGTGCGAAAGCCCGCTGACTTTCGAGGCGCTCACGGTGTGGCGCGACGAATTGAACGAAGGCAAGGTGCTGCTGCGCGACATCATCGACCTGGAAGCCATGTATGGCGCCGGTCCCGATGGCCAGCCCGCCAATATTCCCCCGCCGGTCGGTCCCGACGGCAAGCCGCTGCCCGGCGTGCCGGGCCTCGCCGTCGCGGCTCCGGTTCCCGAGATCAAGAAGCCGGTTCCGCCGGCGCCGCCACCGGCCCCCAAGCCCCAGCCTGCAATGGCCAAGCCCAATGGCGAAGGCGAGGGCGATGAAGGCGAAGCCGCCGCTGCCGCCGATTCCCAGGACGATGATTTCGACGACGAAGGCAATCTGCCGCTGTCGGCGATGGAAGCCGCCCTCAAGCCGCAGGTGCTGGCGACCCTGGATTCCATTGCCGGCCTGTACAAGAAGCTGGGCAAGCTGCAGGACGCGAGCGTCGAAGCGGCGCTGGCTTCGGACGAGCTTTCCACCGGCCAAGAACGGCGCTTCAAGAAGCTGCGTAACGAGACCATGGATCTGGTCAAGTCGCTCAAGCTCAACAACAACCGCATCGAAGCCCTGGTCGACCAGATGTACGGCATCAACAAGCGCCTGGTCGGCCTTGAAGGAAAGCTGCTGCGTCTGGCCGAAAGCCACGGCGTGGACCGCAGCGAATTCCTGAAACAGTATTTCGGCAACGAGCTGGACCCCAACTGGGCCCGCCGCGTCGGCCGCCTGACCGGCCTTGGCTGGCACGATTTCGTCACCGATGAGCGCGACAAGATCAAGGGGCTGCGCGACGACATCCAGCAGCTCGCGCAAGAGACCCGCCAGTCGGTCTCCGAATTCCGCCGCAACGTGCAGACGGTGCAGAAGGGCGAGCGGGAATCTGGCGTCGCCAAGAAGGAAATGATCGAGGCCAATCTGCGCCTGGTCATCTCCATCGCCAAGAAATACACCAACCGCGGTCTGCAGTTCCTCGACCTGATCCAGGAAGGCAATATCGGCCTGATGAAGGCGGTCGATAAGTTCGAATACCGCCGCGGCTACAAATTCTCGACCTATGCCACCTGGTGGATTCGCCAGGCCATCACCCGCTCCATCGCCGATCAGGCCCGCACCATCCGTATCCCGGTGCACATGATCGAGACGATCAACAAGCTGGTGCGCACGTCTCGCCAGATGCTGCACGAGATCGGCCGCGAGCCGACCCCGGAAGAGCTGGCCGAACGCCTGGCCATGCCGCTGGAAAAGGTGCGCAAGGTTCTCAAGATCGCCAAGGAGCCGATCAGCCTTGAAACGCCGATCGGCGACGAGGAAGACAGCCATCTGGGCGACTTCATCCAGGACCCGAACGTGGTGCTGCCGATCGATGCCGCCATCCAGGCCAACCTGCGCGAAACCACCACCCGGGTGCTGGCCACGCTCACCCCGCGCGAAGAGCGCGTGCTGCGCATGCGCTTCGGCATCGGCATGAACACTGATCACACGCTGGAAGAAGTGGGCCAGCAGTTCAGCGTCACCCGCGAGCGTATTCGCCAGATCGAAGCGAAGGCGCTGCGCAAGCTGAAGCATCCAAGTCGTTCAAGAAAGTTGAGAAGCTTCCTTGACAACTAAGCGGACAACGAAGCGCAGGGTATTCGTCCCTACGCTGTCGCTAGGGACCCTGGACAATTGATGCAACTGACTTTGCTCAAGGGCAAAATCCACCGGGCCACCGTCACCCAGTGCGATCTGGACTATGAAGGCTCCATCTCGGTGGATTCCGCCCTGATGGAACGCGCCGGTATCCTGCCGCATGAGCAGGTGGATGTGCTGAACATCAACAACGGCGAACGCTTCACCACCTATGCCATTCCGGCGCCCGCCGGCTCGGGCATCATCGGTGTCAACGGCGCCGCCGCGCGCCTCGCCCAGAAGGGTGATCTTGTCATCATCGTCGCCTATGCTCGCATGGAAGAGGCGGAAGCCAAGAGCTTCCAGCCTCGCGTGCTGCTGGTGGATGCCAAAAACAAGCCGCAGGCTCCTGTCCTGCGTGTCCTGGAAACCTGAAACCCTCTCTAGCGACCGACGACACGAAAATGCCACGCCAAGACGACGAAAAATTCTCCAACCGGCTGGAAACGGCCGCCAAGGCCCGCGCCGAGATGCTGGCCAAGGTCAAGGCCCGCGCCGAAGCCGCCAAGGCGACGGCCGATGAGCGCGCCAAGGAGCGCCTGGCCATCGCCGCCGCGCGCGATGAGCGCTTGGCCAAGCGCGCCGAGGAAAAGCGGCAGGCGGCCGAGGCCGCCGAGCGCTCCGCGCGCGAAGAGGAAGAGCGCAAGCAGCGCGAAGCGGCGGAGGCCAAGGCCGCCGCTGAAGCCAAGAAGCGCGAAGAAGCCGAGAAGCTGGTTCAGCTCTTGGCCGAACAGAAGGCCGCGCGTGATGCCCGTTATGCTGCCCGCAAGGATCGCCAGAAGAAAGGGCGGCGCTAGTTCCCGCCTGTGTCATTCCTGTGAAAGCGGAATGTTTTTTCTTTCCAAAAATCCCATTTCCATCCGCACGTGTTCCGGTTTAACTATCCGGGCTGGTTGAGCTTTCACTCCCGGCACTGACACCGATGCGCGAAGTTCCCCGCTTCGCCCGGTCCATCCATCAACTGTCGAGAGTAAGGGCGCTCGCGCATGCCGTTCGTGGAAGACAAAGAGTTTCGTTATCCGGCCGAGGATGAATGCCTGGTGCGCCGGCTGGGAGCGGGCGTGATCGCGGCCTGGCCGCATCTGCCGGAAGAAGCACGGGCGCGCATCCTGGCCGAAGCCAAGACCGCCTGGGACCGCGAGCATTACGTCTCCAAGCTGCCCGCCAAGCTGGAATCCATCATCCGCCGCGGACACGGTTAAGACGGCGAGAGGCACCTTTGGCCACTCGGCAGGCCGCCGCCGCCGGGCTAGGATCGGTTCCCTTTCCGGAGAACGTCATGCGCCGCCCTGCCTTGCCTCTACTCGGTTTCCTGATTCTGGCCGGTTTGGTCCCTGCGCCTGCTCGCGCCCAGGGTCAGGGCGGCTACGCGGCCGGATGCCCAGGCCTGGAAACGGTGCGGATGACCTCCGAAGAGCGCGCCCGCGCCCGGGCCGCGCATCAGACCAACGATACCAATGGCGGGCGCTCATCGATCGACAAGTCCTGCAAGACCTGGGAAGGCGGCGGCACCATCGATGGCCCGCAGCCCGGCGCGATCAACTGGCACCCCGATGTGGGCCGCGGCATGGGCGGCGCGCACACCGGGTTCTAGTTCAGCCTCAGGCCAGCGCGCCGAGAAGCACCATCACGATTCCAATGACGGACGCTGTCCATGCCGCGGTCCGCACGAAGGCAATTCCGGCGGCATAGATCGGCACATAGACCAGGCGCGCCCAGAAAAAGATTTCCGAGCCGAGCGCAGTGGTGGAACTGGTCTTGTTCAGCGCCACAACGACCAGAACCGCGACCGCGAAATAGACGAAAGTCTCGCGAAAATTCTGAAAGGCGCGCTTGAAACGCCCCGTAAGGACAGTGACCGCCGGCCCCGGCACGTCGCGTGGACCAAGGCTGTACGCCATGCCCTGGTCCTTGACCGAAAGCGTGGTGGCGATGACGAGCTGAAGCAAGCCCAGAACCGTACTCAAGCACAGCATCTGGATTTCGACCGAACCGGTGAAGATGTTCATGACGCCCTCCTGTTTGCCCTGGGGTCAGGATAGCGCGGAACGGAACTGGACGTCAGTCGGCCCGGTAGTTGAAGCTGACCGATATCCGCTGCCCCTGGGCGCGGTTGGTCTCGACGCCATGGCGCAGCCAGCTTTCCCATAACAGCAGCATGCCCGGTTTGGGCTCGACGTCCACGAACAGGCGATTGTGAAGCCTGGCTTTTTGTTTCCGTGGCGGCGCGGCCATCATCAAGGCCAGGCGCGGGTCCTCGAAGCGGATGGCGCCGGAACGAGGCGGCACCGTCACATAATAGGTGCCGCTGATCACCGAATGGGGATGGATATGGGGCGCATGAATGGCCCCCTTGTTCATGACATTGACCCACAGGCTGTCCAGCCCGAGCTTCTTGCGCCCCAGGTCGAATTCCAGCTCCCGGCCAAAACTCGCCACATGCCGGGCAAGGGCCTTCTCCAGCTCGGCAAAGATGCTGGCCCGCCGGGTCAGGTCATTCAGCGAGGCATAAGACGTGTAGCCGCCATAACCATGGTCGCGAGACCAGCGGCGGCCAGCCTGGTCATCCATCGCCAGACCCAGGCAGGTCTCTTCCAGACCCCGTAAAACCGGGATGCGGGCCTTGTAAAGGCGGGTGGAAAACAGGTTTTCAGACATCTTGGTTAGCAAGTTTTTGACCATTGGGTCGGTAAGGTCCGCCGTCTGTCAATCACGGGGATTGGCGGCGAAGGGTTATCCAAGTCATGGCAAGCTTCGATCAGGTTCCGGTCACAGCCGCGGTCTTCTCCGTCGTCACGATCTTCTTGTCCGGCTGCATCGCCTATGACGCCACCCGCACCATGGTCGATACCAGCACCACCGTCGTCGGCACCGGCATCAGCCTGGTTTCCAGCACCGGCACCCTGGTGCTGTCGCCGCTGAGCCAGAGCGACACCAGCAAGGCCCGCTAGAACTTATCCTTCCGCGCCCGGATCTCGCCGAACGCCGCGACGGTGTTCGCGCCTTCCATACCCAGGCTTTTGCGGATTTCCGCTGAGTCAGGCCGCAGGAAGGGATTGGTCTGTTTCTCCAGCCCCAGGGTAGCCGGCACGGTAGGAGCCTTGCGCGCCCGCACCGCCTGCACCTCTTCCATCCGCTTGCGCAGCGCCTGATTGCCTGGCTCCAGGGTCAGGGCGAAGCGGCCATTGCTCTCGGTGTATTCATGGCCGCAGAAGATTTTGGTCTCATCGGGCAGGGTCATCAGCTTGGAAAGGCTGGTCCACATCATCTGGGGATCGCCCTCGAACAGCCGCCCGCAGCCCATCAAAAACAGCGTGTCGCCGGTAAAGGCATTGCCATCGATCACAAAGGTGATGGCGCCGCTTGTGTGGGCGGGCACCTCCAGCACCTGCACCTCGCGGCCGTCAAACTCCCAGCCCGAGGCCTCGTCCACCCCCACATCGATGCCGGGGATGCGGTCCGCGTCCTTGCCGGGACCCACGATGGTCGCGCCGGTCTCGCGCTTGAGGTCCAGATTGCCCCCGCAATGGTCGAGATGATGATGGGTGTTGAGGATATGGGTCAGCGACCAGCCTTTCCGGGCCAGGGCCGCCCTGACGGGGGCGGCTTCCGACGGGTCCACGACGGCACAGGCGCTGCCGGATTTCACCAGATAGGCATAGTTGTCGGACAGGCAGGGGACGATCTCGATCTCGGTCATTGTAACTCCTTGATAAGCCAAGGTTAGCAAAAGCCTGTCCTTGAACAACCGCCGGCCCGGCCTATTGTTGCGCCATGCCGCAGGATGTGCGCGATCTGGCCGCCTTTTACCACACGCCGCTGGGCCATCTGGCGCGCCGGGCGGTGCTGCGGGAAATCCGCAAATACTGGCCGGACCTGCGTAACTACCGCGTTCTGGGCTACGGCTTTGCCGTGCCCTATCTCGGCGCTCTGACCGGGCCCGAACGGGCCATCGCTGCCATGCCGGCGCGCCAGGGCGTCGTGGCCTGGCCGCAAAGCGGCAATGCCGCAGTCCTGTGCGAAGAAGACGCGCTGCCTTTTCCGGATGTGTTCTTCGACCGCATCCTAATCGTGCACGGGCTGGAAGGGTCTGAACATCTGCGCGTGCTTTTGCGCCAGCTCTGGCGGGTGCTGGCGCCGGAGGGGCGCATCCTGCTGGTGGTGCCCAACCGGGCCAGCCTGTGGGCCCAGGTGCAGGTTTCGCCCTTCGGCCATGGCCGGCCTTTCTCGCGGATGGAGTTGGACCTTTTGCTCAAGGATGGCTTGTTCGAACCGGGCCGTTGGTCGCGCGCACTCTATGCGCCACCCATGAAGGCCATCAGTCGTTCCGGCATCGGCTGGGAAAAAGTCGGATCGCGCCTGTTTCCCGGGGTTGGCGGCGTGCATCTGGTCGAAGCGGTGAAGTCGCTTTATGCCTCCGCGCCGCCGCCGCTGCCGGTGGCAAAGGTGGCGTTGAAACCGGCAGAAGATTTCTAACTTTTCTTGAGCAGAAACACGCCGCCCTGGGCGAAGAGATTGGGGCCCAGCCAGCCATGGCTGAGGCTGCCGGGCTCGACCTTGCGCGAACCGCCATGCTCGTCCAGCGCATAGGCTTCCACGATGGTGGCGTTGCACTCATTCGCCAGGTCGACGAAATCAGCCAGGGTGCAGAGATGGATGTTGGGCGTCGCCCACCAGGAATAATCCAGGGTGCGGGTGCGCGGCATCCGCCCGCCGGCCAACAGCGACAGCCGCACTTTCCAATACCCGAAGTTGGGTAGCGAGATCGCCACCCGCCGGCCGATGCGCAGCAGATGCTCCATCACCACGCGCGGCTTTTCAGTGGCCTGGATCGTCTGGGAGAGGATCACGGCGTCGAACACCTGCGCCGGATAGTCCACCAGATCGGTATCGGCGTCGCCCTGCACCACGGCCAGGCCGCGCGCCACGCAGGCATTCACATTGGCTTGCGCTATCTCGATCCCGCGGCCATCCACATTCTTGGCTTTCAGATGTTCGAGCAGCGCGCCGTCGCCGCAGCCGACATCCAGCACACGCGCGCCGGGGCGGATCATGGCGGCGATGGCCGCGAGGTCGGGACGCAAGGGCGCGGCGCTCATGCCAGATCCTGGGCGGCGTGATTGAGAAAGCCGCGGACGGTGGAATACATTTCCGGCTCGTCCAGCAGGAAGGCGTCATGGCCCTTGTCGCTCTTGATCTCGACAAAGCTGACCTGCGCCGCCACCGCGTTCAGGGCATGGGCGATGCGCTTGTTCTCCACCGGCGGGAACAGCCAGTCGCTGGAGAAGGAGATGATGCAAAAGCGCGCCGCGTTCAGGCGGAATACCTCCGACAGCTGGCCGTCATGCTCCCCCGCCAGATCGAAATAGTCCATGGCGCGGGTGATGTAGAGATAGGAGTTGGCGTCAAAGCGGTCCACGAAGGTGGCGCCTTGGTGATGCAGATAGGATTCGATCTGGAAATCCGGCGCGAACTGAAAGCTCAGCGCTTCGCGGTTCTGCAGGGCGCGGCCGAATTTCCGCTGCAGCGCCATCTCTGACACATACGTGATGTGCGCGGCCATGCGTGCCACCGCCAGGCCCTTGGACGGCTTGGTGCCGCGAAGCTGATATTCGCCGCCTTTCCAGTCGGGATCGGCCATGATCGCCTGGCGGCCCACTTCATGGAAGGCGATGTTCTGCGCCGAATGGCGCGCAGCGCAGGCGATCGGTACCGCCGCCCGCACGCAATCGGGATAGGAGGCGGCCCATTGCAGCACCTGCATGCCGCCCATCGAGCCGCCGATCACGCAGAGGAGCTTGTCGATGCCCAGATGCTCGACCAGCCGTTTCTGCGCCCGCACCATGTCGCGGATGGTGACCAGCGGGAAGGTGGTGCCCCAGGGTTTGCCGGTGGAAGGATCGATCTCGGCCGGGCCGGTGGAACCCATGCAGCCGCCCAGCACATTGGCGCAGATCACGAAGAAGCGGTCGGTATCGATCGGCTTGCCGGGCCCAACCATGTCGGTCCACCAGCCCGGCTTACCGGTCACAGGATTATCGCTGGCCACGAACTGGTCCATGGTCAGGGCATGACAGATCAGGACGGCGTTGCTTTTGGCCGCGTTGAGCCGGCCATAGGTGATATAGGCCACGGTAAAGGGCGCGAGCTCGCGGCCGCAGTCCAGCTTGAGCGGCGCGTCAAAGGTGACGGCCAGCCCGGCGTCGGCATTCGGTGCAGCCACAGGCCGCAGGAAACGAGGGGCCTCAGTCACGGGGAGAGCCATGGCAAATCCTGAAAAACGGTAGCTAAGGCCGCGCAACCTTGAAGTCAACGAATGCCAGCTCTGCTTTGCTTTTATGACATTTGCGCCCTATCAATACCGGCCTTTTTTTCTGGGCGGTCGTTCATACGCTGCCGCTATGAACCGCCTAACGCCCTTTTTGAGCCCGATCGTTAACGATGAGCCCTGAACCGAAGCCCGGTATCCTCGAAGTCTCGCTCTATGTCGGCGGGCGCGCCTCCGTGCCCGGCGTGGAGAGGGTGTTCAAGCTCTCCTCCAACGAGTCGCCCATCGGCCCCAGCCCCAAGGCAATCGAAGCCCTGCATGCCGCCGCCCATGATCTGGAGCTTTATCCTGATGGCAGCACGCGGCTGCTGCGCGAGGCGATCGGCGAGGTGCATGGCCTCAACCCCGACCGCATCGTGGCCGGTGGCGAAGGCTCGGGCCCGATCCTGACCATGCTGGCCAATGCCTATCTGCAGCCCGGCGATGAAGCCATCATCAGCCGCCATGCTTTCCTGGTCTATGAGATCATCACCCGCGCCAACAGCGCCACGCCGGTGATGGTTCCGGAAAAGACGACCAATCGGGGCATCAAGACCGATGTCGATGCCATGCTGTCCGCCGTCACAGCCAAGACGCGCATGGTCTATATCGCCAATCCCAACAACCCCACCGGTTCGATGCTGAACCGCGAGGAAATGGCGCGGCTGCATGCCGGCCTGCCTGAAAATGTGCTGCTGGTGATCGACGCAGCCTATGCCGAATATGTCACCGCCAAGGATTATGAGGCCGGGATCGAGCTGGTGTCGCGCCACAACAATGTGGTGATGACCCGCACCTTCTCCAAGCTCTACGGCCTGGCCGGTGTGCGGTTGGGCTGGGTCTATGCGCCGGCCGCCATCTGCGATGTGCTCAACCGCATCCGCGGGCCGTTCAACACCTCGTCGCTGCAGCAGCCGGTGGGCGCCGCCGCGGTGCGCGACCGCGATCATTTCTGGAAGGCGGTCGATCACAACAACAAGTGGCTGCCCTGGATCACGGAAGAGATCCGCAAGACCGGTCTCCGGGTCGATGACAGCGTCGCCAATTTCGTGCTGATCCATTTCGCGGCGGAGGGCGAGAAGACGGCGGCGAAAGCCGACGCATTCCTCACCAAGAACGGTGTGATCCTGCGTGGTGTGGCGGCCTATGGCCTGCCCAATGCCTTGCGCATGACAGTCGGCACGGAAGAAGCAAACCGGCTGGCGGTGAAGCTGCTGGCGGAGTTCATGGCGACATGAGCATGTTCGACAAGATCGCCATCATCGGCCTCGGCCTGATCGGTTCCTCCATCGCCCATGCCGCGCGCCGTGGCGGGCTGGCCAAGGAAATCTCAGGACACGATGCCAGCCCCGATGTGCTGGATCGCGCCGGCAAGATCGGTTTCTGCGACACGCTTCATGCCGACATCGGCGATTGCGTCGAGGATGCCCAGCTGGTGATCCTGTGCGCGCCGGTCGGCGCCTACAAGACGATCGCCGAACAGATCGCGCCGAATTTGGCCAAGGGCGCGATCCTGTCGGATGTGGGTTCGGTCAAGGGCGCGGTGATCCGCGACGTCGGCCCCTTCGTGCCTCAGGATGTGCATTTCATTCCCGCCCATCCCATCGCCGGTACGGAATATTCGGGTCCTGACGCCGGCTTTGCCAGCCTGTTCGATGGCCGCTGGGCGATTCTGACGCCGGTGCCGCGCACCGACAAAAGTGCGGTAGAGAAGCTGAAGGCATTCTGGCAGGGCCTGGGCAGCCAGGTGGATGTGATGGATTGGAGCCATCACGATCTGGTGCTGGCCATCACCTCCCATCTGCCGCATCTGATCGCCTATAACATCGTTGGCACCGCGCACGATCTGGAGAAGGTGACGGAAGGCGAAGTGATCAAATATTCCGCTTCCGGCTTTCGCGACTTCACCCGTATCGCCGCCTCCGATCCCACCATGTGGCGCGACGTCTTCCTCAACAATCGCGATGCGGTGCTGGAAGTGCTGGGCCGCTTCAACGAGGATCTGGCGGTGTTGCAGCGCGCGGTTCGCAATGGCGACGGCCAGTTTCTGTTCGATTTCTTTACCCGCAATCGCGCCGTTCGCAAGGCGATCATCGAGCAGGGCCAGGACACGGCCGAGCCGAACTTCGGGCGCAAATCCTAGTAGAGCGGTGACGTCAGGATCTGCGGCGTGATGACGGTCACGGCGCCATGTTTGATTTGCGATAGCGTCGCTTTTCCGCCCTGCGCGCGCCACTTATCCGCGGTCTGAGGCCAGGACGCTTTGCCGCCCAGAAAATCTTCCAGCGCGTCCAAATGGCTCAGGCTGGCGTAGAAAGACAGATTGCCCGGCTTGAGTTTGAAGGTGAGCCCGGCAAGGCGGGGCCGGAGTTGCAGCCCATCCAGCTCGAACATCAAATCCAGCTCTTTGCCATCCGGATCACGGCGCATGTGAAACTGAAAACGGCTTAGCGCCCAGCCCGATTCACCGGCATCGGCCATGTCGAGATCAAAACGGGCGAGGCCGTTTTTATTGTTGATGCTGCTGGCGCGCAGGCTGCCGACCTGAAAGGAAAGCGATGAGTTGATGCCGTCGGTCAGGGCAAAACGCAGGTCCTGGCGGCCCGCCGCTTCGTAAATGGTCTGGCGCCGGCCATAGGTCAGCGCGTGCAGGGCGAACTTGTCCGTCTTCCAGGAAAAGGGCCCGCGCGCACCGGCGCCTGCCGCGCGGAAATTGGTGAAGTCGGCATCGATGCGGAAGGGAAAGCCGCCGACTTCCACCTTGTCCCAGTCCAGGGTCACGCCGGGCATGGCCTCGTGTCCCTTCAGCGCCGCCAGCTTCTTTTCGAAGGCGCTGTCCACCAGATGCCAATATCCCGCGACGGCAGCGGCCAGCAGCAGGAAGGTCGAAATGGGCGCGTAGAGCCAGAAGCGGCTGGAGTAATTCATCCGCCGGAATTTAGCTGCACTTGGAGTAACCGCAAGACAGGCAGGAGTCGCAGCCTTCCAGTTTCACGAAGCTGGCATCGCCGCAGCGCGGGCAGTAACGGGCGCGCGCGCCTTCTGCCGGAATGGCGTGGGCGTCCATCAGGCCGGACAGGCTGGTCTGGCGCTGGCCCATGAAGCCAATTTCGATCATGTGCCGCTCGATCACCTCGCCGATCGCCGCCAGCAGAGACGGCACATAGCGGCCGCTCATCCATTGGCCGCCGCGCGGATCGAAAATCGCCTTCATCTCGTCGACCACAAAGCTGACATCGCCGCCGCGCCGGAACACCGCCGAGATCATCCGGGTCAGTGCCAGCGCCCAGGCATAGGCTTCCATGTTCTTGGAGTTGATGAAGATCTCGAAAGGCCGGCGCCGGCCGTCTTTCTCGATGTCGTTGATGGTGATGTAGAAGGCGTGATCGCTGTCCAGCCATTTTATCTTGTAGGTGCGGCCCAGCAGCTCCTCGGGCCGGTCCAGCGGCTGGGTCATATAGACGATGCCGCGGCTGCCAGTTCCAATGCCGGTGAGGCGCGGCGTGGGTGTGGGCAGCGGCAGCTCGGGTTCGGGGGCGTCTTTCGTCAACACCTCTTGGGCCGGCTCTTCCACCGCCAGCACCGAACCCGTCACGTCATTGGGTCGATAGGTGGTGCAGCCCTTGCAGCCCGATTGATAGGCGAGGGCATAGACATGCTCGAAATCCTCGAAGGAGATCGTGGCCGGCACATTGATGGTCTTGGAAATGGCGCTGTCTATGAAAGGCTGGGCCGCGGCCTGCACCGCCAGATGGTCGGATGGCGACAGGGTCTGGGCAGTGACGAAATAGTCAGGCAAGGCGGTGTCCTCACCGAATTTCTCGCGGAAAGTCCGCACGGCATAATCGCTGACCTGTTCCTCGCGCCGGCTGCCGTCGGGCTGCAGCACCTTGCGGGTATAGCTCAGGGCAAAGACCGGTTCGACGCCGCTGGAGACATTGCCGGCGAACAGCGAGATGGTGCCGGTGGGCGCGATGGAGGTCAGCAGCGCATTGCGGACGCCATGCGCGGCGATGGCGTCGGTGATATCGGGCGGCAGTGCCTGGATGTGCGGCCGCGCCAAATAGGCATCCCTGTCAAAGAGCGGGAAGGGGCCTTTTTCCTTCGCCAACTCCACGCTGGCGCGATAAGCGGCATGGCTCAGCGCCGCCAGCCAGTCGCGGATCAGCTCCAGACTACGGGGCGAGCCGTATTTCACCTTGCAGAAGATCAGGGCGTCGGCCAGACCCGTGACGCCAAGACCGATGCGCCGCTTGGCGCGGGCTTCGTGAGCCTGCGCCTCCAACGGGAAGCGCGAGACGTCGATGGCGTTGTCCATCATCCGCACGGCTGTGGCGGTCAAACGTTCAAGTTCCGCAAGATCCAGCGTCGCATGGTCGGTGAAGGGGTCCCTGACCAGCCTGGCCAGGTTGATCGAGCCCAACAGGCAGGCGCCATAGGCGGGCAAAGGCTGCTCGCCGCACGGATTGGTGGCAGAGATCGTCTCGCAATAGCCGAGATTGTTCTGCTCGTTGATGCGATCGATGAAGATCACGCCCGGCTCGGCATGGTCATAGGTCGAGCGCATGATGCTGTCCCACAGCGCCTTGGCCTTGACGGTGCGATAGGTCTTGCCGGCGAACACCAGCGGCCAGTCGGCATCGGCGTTGACCGCGGCCATGAAGGCATCGTTCACCAGCACCGAAAGGTTGAAATTGGACAGCCGCCCCGGCATGCGCTTGGCGGCGATGAACTCTTCGATGTCGGGGTGGTCCACAGCCAAGGTCGCCATCATCGCCCCGCGGCGCGAGCCCGCGCTCATGATGGTGCGGCACATGGCGTCCCATACATCCATGAACGAGACGGGACCGGACGCATCCGCGCCCACGCCCTCGACGAGCGCGCCTTTGGGCCGCAAAGTCGAGAAGTCGTATCCGATGCCGCCGCCCTGCTGCAGGGTCAGGGCGGCCTCGCGCAGGGCGCTGAAGATTCCATCCATGGAATCCTCTACCCGGCCCATCACAAAGCAGTTGAACAGCGTGACGTTACGGCCGGTGCCGGCGCCGGCCAGGATGCGGCCGGCGGGTAGGAACTTGTGCCAGGCCAGCGCATGCGCGAACTCTTGCGCGCGGGCGACGCGTTGCTCCGGCGCTTCCGCCTGGGCAAGCGCCCACGCCACCCGGGTCCAGCTGTCGGCCAGGTCGCGATCCACAGGCGTGCCGTCCGGCGCTTTCAGCCGGTACTTCATGTCCCATATCGACTGGGAAATGGCGCTCTGAGGGCTCATCGGAGGGGTAACAATCACATCTGTGCGGCGGTTTGCCACCATGGTCCGCCACCCTCCCTAATATGGGGTTGCGACCCTTTTATTCCACCCCACCAGATCGATGTTATATCATTGATTTTCTTATATATTTTCGGCGTTGACGGTCGATCTGCAGGCGGTAGAGAAAAACCATTCTTTTCAACAAACTCCGCCCAAAACGTGCCGCATGCAGCAGGTCATAGAGCTCCGCCAGCCGCTCCTTGAGGAAGGCAGGCTGGGCATCGGCTTCGATATGGTCGTTGAGCAGAATGTAGGGCGAGGCGGCGGAGAGAAAGACCGGGATGCCGCGCGTTAGAAGCGACGCGACATAGGCAGCAAAGGCTGGGCGCTTCACGGCCGCTTCGCCGCCGATGACAACCAGATGCACGCCATAAGGGGCGCCGCGCCAAGCGACGGGCAGTTCGTCGGGCGCCTTGCGCAGCGCCAGGATGCCGCTCAGGTCCGGGCGCCAGTCATCGCTCATCTCTTCGAACAGCCGCCAGCCGCACAGGAATTGCCGACAGACCGGCGGATGCGCGGCGTAGATGCCGCAGCCCGCGGTGCTGAGATGCGGACAGGCGATACGCGCCTTCTTGCGCAGCTCCGGCGTATCGATCTTCAGCTCGACGCAGCAGGTGGTGCAGGGGCCGCATTGGCGCTGCGCGAGCGCCGTCATGGCAGCAGCCGGTTGGTCGCCGTCTCGATGCGGCTTTCGAGCAGCGCCATGAAGGCCTCGCGCTTCAGGCCCGGCGCGATCGGCTCCAGAAACTCCAGCACGATGGTGCCGGGCTGTTTGATGAAGCCTGTCCAATAGATGCCGGAATTCAGCGCCACCGGCACACACGGCACTTTCGACAGGGCATAGAGACCGGCGACGCCGGGTTTGTAGTCCGGCGGGGCATGGGGCTTTTTGCGCGTGCCCTCCGGAAAGATCAGGATGGGCCGACCTTGGCCTAGAACTTTCTGTGCCGCCGCCGACATCTTGCGCAAGGCGCCAGCGCCGGCGCCGCGGTCAATGGCGATGGCCGTCGCCTTCCACAGAAACCAGCCATAAAAGGGGATATAGAGCAGCGAGCGCTTGAGCACGATCGCGGGGGAATTCAGCGCCAGATACAGCGCCAGCGTGTCCCACATGCTCATATGCTTGGCGGCCACCAGAACCGCACCTGTAGGCGGTGTGCCCCGGATCTCCCAGTCTACGCCAGCCAACCATTTCAGTCCGAAGAAAGTGGCGCGGGACCAGAGCCGCGCCAGCCAGACGGTAGCGCCGCGCGGCAGAATCAGAACCGGCAGAAAGACCAGCGACAGTACCGTGGTGACGGCAAGGAACCAGGCCAGGAACAAGGCCGAACGCAGCGCTGTCATGCGCCCACTTTCATGTATGAGAGAGCCGCGTGGTCACCAGGCTGGCGAGATATTTGACATACTCGCGATGCAACAGCTTCACCGTGCGGCCGTGCATCCACCAGCCGGACAGATCGATGCGGCTCTGGTCCACGGGATAGGGAAGCAGCGTCTCTTCGGGCATGGCGGCGGCAAATTCGTGCAAGGTGCGCGGCATGTGATAGCGCGAGGTGACGATCACGAGGCTGCCGAAATGATTGTTGCGCGCCCATTCGGCGGCTTCTTCGGCATTGCCATGCGTGTCTTCCGCCGCATAGCCAAGATCGGCACAGCAGGCAAAGCGCCGCTTGCCATCGGCCATCTTGCCCACCGTTTCCTTGGTCGTTTCCTGGGCAACGCCGCTGACCAGAAGCCGCTTGCCCACGCCGCGTTCCAGCAGGGCCACGGCCGTATCCAGCCGCTCGCCACCGCCCGTCAGCGCCACGATGCCGTCGGCTTTCGGCAGAGCCTCGGGCGCAGACGGAAGGTTGCTGACGAACAGCACAAAGGACAGGCCATAGGCCAGCAGCAGAAGAAAAATCACGCCCAGAAAGAAGCGCAAAGCATGGCTCCAATTGCTTCGCGCAAGGATAGCAAAGGGCCCCGCCCTGAAGCTAGTAGAAGGGGCTAGTAGAAGGCGCGCACCACCGACAGGACCGAGACGCGCGCCGTCGCCCAGGCGATCAGCGAGGTGACGACGGGCACGGCAAGCAGCCAGACGAACTCGTCCCATCTCAGCGACAGCGGTGGCAGGAATGGCACCGCTTCGACGCCGAACACCTCAAGCCCGCTGGCGCCCAGGAAGACCAAGGCGGCGAACAGTGTTCCGAGGCACGCGGCCATCAGCGCCGAGACGAAATAATGCCGTTCCATGGCGCGGGCGATGAAACGGGGCAGCGCCCCCATCTGATGCAGCAGCGCCACCATTTCATGGTGCGCAATCAGGCCCGCCCGGGTAGCGAAAGAGACCGCCGCGGCGGTCGCCCCCGCGATCAGCAACAGGATGCCATAGGCGGAATAGCGCACCGCGTCGGCCAAAGTGCGCAGCCGCGCGATCCAGCGGCGGTGATCGTCCACGCTGGCATGGGGCGCGGCCTGCTTCAGCCGTGCGGCCAGCGCGTTCACATCCACGTCCTCGCCGGGCGTCACCTCGGCATCGATCAGGCGTGGCAACGGAATGCCGGATACCGCGCCGTCCTTGCCGATCCAAGGTTCGACCAGGGCGTTGATCTCTGCGTCCGACAAAGGCGCGGCGTGGGCGATGCCCGGCGTCGCCCTCAGGATGTTCAAGGTCACCTGGGTTTCCGCATCCAGGCCGGCGCGGGGATTGCCGTCTTCGGGCGGCATCACCTGCACCGTCAGCCGGTCCGACAATCCGCTCTGCCAGCCATGGGCGGCGCGGGTGGCGACCAGGGAGGCGCCCAGCGCCAGCGCCGCCAGGAAGGCCATCACCGCGATGACGAAATCCAGCGGGGCAGCGCCTTCGTCGCGCGGCAGGATATGGCTTGCGCGCTCTCTCATCGCGGCACCCTCAGTTCCACAAGACGCCCTTCCACCAGCCGCATTTCCCGGGCCCGTGTCGCCTCGATCAGGGCGCGGTCATGGGTGGCGATCAGCACCGTGGTGCCCAGCCGGTTGAGTTCGGCGATCAGCCGGATCAGGCGCGCGCCCATTTCCGGGTCCACGTTGCCCGTGGGTTCGTCGGCGATCAGAAGATCGGGGCGCGCCACCACCGCGCGGGCGATGGCGATGCGCTGCTGCTCGCCGCCCGACAGCGTCGGCGGCCTGGCCTGCATGCGGTCCCCCAGCCCCACCCAGGACAGGAGCTCGCTCACGTCATGGGAAAAATCGCCGTCCTTTTTGCCCGCCAGCCGGAGCGGCAGGGCGACATTGTCGAAAGCCGAAAGATGGTTGAGCAGCCGGAAATCCTGAAACACCACCCCGATGCGGCGGCGGATGGCCGGCAGGTCGCGGCGCCTGGCGGTGGCAAGCTCGGTGCCGAACAGGGTGATCAGGCCGCGGCTGGGTGGCTCGGCGACACAGACCAGCTTCAGCAGGGTGGTTTTGCCCGCGCCCGAAAGCCCGGTCAGGAAGGTGAAAGACCCCGGCTCCAGGGTAAAGCTGACATCGCGCAGCACTTCAGGCCCGGAGCCATAGCGCATGCCGACATTTTCGAAGCGGACCATTCTAGTGTCCCGATTCCGAAATTCGCATGATCTCTATATCGGGCTCCAAACGAATTTCGGAATCAAAGGTCACTGGCAATTTATTAAATCCCCGGGGCCGAACATAGCCATGAGACAGCTTGCGGTCATCGGCCCTGACTCGTATTTTCCGCTAATATTTCAAACGGCCGGGCATGATTCTCACTTGTCCTTCTTGCGGCACACGCTATTCGGTGGATGGAGCGAAATTTCCATCCCAGGGCCGCACCGTCCGCTGTGCCAAATGCGGTCACAGCTGGCATCAGGCGGCCGAGGCCGAACCCGAGCCGGAAGCAGTCGTTCGGGAGACGCCACCGGCCGCACCGCCGTTGGAAGCTGCGCCCATTCCGGCGTCTGGTCCGGCGCCCGACCCGGTGCCAGAGCCCGTCGCCGCCAGTCCCACCCGCGCCTATGCGCCGGCGGCGAGCGCCGAACAGCCGCGTGCGCCGCTGGGGCCCAAGCTTGCCGTGGTGGCTGGTTGGATCGGCTTGATCGTCGTGGTGCTGCTGATCGGCGCTTCAGCGGTGCGCTACCGCCAGGACATTGCTGTGATCTGGCCCCAGTCGGCCGGCGTTTATTCCACCCTGGGATTAAAAGTGAATGCGAGCGGCATTGATTTTCAGTCGGTGTCCTACAAACGCGACACCGAGGACAACCAGATGGTGCTCTCGGTCTCCGGCACCATCGTCAATACCGGCTCGCGTGAATTGCCGGTGCCGCAGACCGTGCGGGTGACGCTCAGCGACGCGGGCAATCGCGAACTCTATCACTGGACCTTCAAGCCCAACGCCACAGTGCTGAAGGCGGGCCAATCGGTGCCCTTCACCACCCGGCTTTCCAGCCCGCCCGCCGCGGCGGCGCATCTGGAAGTGCGCTTCGCCAAAGACGGGGCCTGATGGCTCCCGACGTCCTGTTCACCGCCGAAGAGATTCAGGCGCGCGTGCGCCGGCTGGCGGCCGAGATTGCCGCCGCGCCACTCAAGCCCGATATCGCCATGCCGGTGCTGGTCGGCGGCTTTGTCTTTGCCGCCGACCTGATCCGGGCGCTGGCCTGGGAAGGCGTGCCGCTGGATGTGGAGATGATCTGGCTCCGCTCCTATGGCGACAAGCGTGTCGCCAGCGCCATTTCCATGATCGCGGGTCCGTCGGAACAGATCGCCGGCCGGCATGTGCTGGTGATTGATGGCGTGCTGGATGCCGGCCGTACCGTCGCCAAGGCGGTGTCGCTGATCAAGGCGGCCGGCGCCGCCAGCGTGCAGGTGGCGGTGATTCTGGACAAGCAGCGGCCCGATGCGCTGGCCCATGCCGATTATGTCGGCTTTCCCATCGGCAATGAATTCGTGATCGGCTATGGCATGGACGATGCCGGCCGGTATCGTGGCTTGCCGTACATCGGCAAGGTGCCGAGCTAGTTTTTGATGGTCGCGCCGGACGGCACTGCGCGGCTGCGCCGCTCCGGGTCGCCGGTCGCTCCTAGAACGCCTTCAGCAGCCGGTCCAGATAATCGCGCTCGGCCTGGGGCCGGCTCATCTGCGCCGAGCGGCGGCGCAGCTCTTCCAGAATGGCGCGCGCGCGCGCCAGGTCGGTCGGTCCGGGAATCTTGATTCCGGTGTTGCCCAGGGGCGAAGTGGTGCGGCCCAGCGGGTCTTCCGGTCCACCGTTCTGGCCGCTCTTGGACGCGTCATCGGCCAGTTGCTGCGCGCCTTCGCGCATGGCGTTCAGCGCCTGATTCTGCGAGCTGCCGGCGTTGGAAAGGTCTTTGCGGCCCAGCGCATTCTGGGCGTCGCCCATGGCCTTGCCGGCCTCACGCAGTTTTTCCGCGCTCTTGCCGTCCATGCCTTTGAGCGAATCCTGCAGCTCTTTCTCCAGGTCGCTCTGCTGCTTCTGCAGGCCCTGGGTCCCGCCGTCCTTGGGATCGGCCTGGCCCTGGCGCTGGCGGAAGGTCTTGTCGAGCAGATCCCGCTGCTTGCCCATCAGGCCGCCCAGCTTCTGCATCTGCTCAGCCATCTTCTTGCTCTGCGGTGTCTGCGCGCCCTTGCCACCGCTGCCGCCCGGCGAGGTGTGCAGATTCTCCAGCATCGATTGCAGCATGGCCAGAAGCTGCGCCGCCATCTGGCGATCACCGGCCTCGGTCAGTTGCTGGATGGTCTTCAGCAGGGTGGCCAGATCGTTTTCGCCCAGGGTCTTGGTGCCTTGCGGCAGCGCCGCCTGGCTTTCGGGTGAGGGATTGGCGGCCAGCGCCTGCATGTAGCGCTGCATGGCCTCGTTGTAGCGCTTGAGCAGCTCGTCAATCACCTCCTGCGGCGCGCCCGACGCCAGCGCCGCCATCAGCATGGCCTGCAGCTTGCGCAGTTCTTCCGCCGCCGACAGCAGGCCGCCGCGCTCCAACTTCAGCGCGGTCTGCCACAACAGATCCTCGACCTTGGCGATATCGGCATCGGTCTTGGCGTTCTTGACGCCGCCCCAGGCCGTGCGCAGCGCTTGGAAAATATCGTTTTTGCCCTGGTAGAAACGATCCGGCGCGACGGTGAGCGCATCCAGGGTCAGCATCACCGTCTTGCGGCCGGCGGCATCGGAGGTCGCAAGATGCTGGCGCTGCTCGACCAGCGCCCGCGCCAGGGGATCGGTGAAGATGCGGGCGGGGAGCTGGAAGGAGACGGGCGTGCTGAGGCCTTTCTGGCCGATGGCGTCCCGCGCCTCCAGACGGCCTTCAACAGTCAGGCCGGCATAAGGATGGCTGGTCAGATCGACATAGCTGGTCTGGTCCACCTTGCGCGCCGACGTTTCCGGCAAAGGCAGTTCCGCCACCAGCGGCTTGCCGTGACCGCCCTTGGGCATCAGCACCGCGCGGACATGGGCGATGCCGTAATCGTCGCTGCCCTTGAACGAGAAGGTGGTGGCCTTGCGTTCGGTGGCGGTGGGCTTGGCCTTGAGGGCGATGACAGGTGGAGCGTCCGGCACCGCCACAATGCGCCACTTGCCGATGGCATGGCCGCCGACCTGCACCCGGACGCGGGCGGTCGAGGATAGCACGACGTTGCTGGAATATTCGCCGTCATCGCCGGCAAAGCGAGGCGCGGCATTGTTGCCGGCTTCAAGGCCGGGGCGCCGCGGCGCGCCATGCACGCGCAGATTCAGCACCGAGCCTTGTGGCACCTGCACCTCGCCGTCGGCCGCATGCAGCGAGAACAGCGGCAGGCCCGTATAGGGCGGCGGGTCCACCCAGGCATCGATGGTGGCGGCAGACGCGGCGCCGCTCTCAAAGGCCGCAAGCAACCGCGTGCCGGTATCGCCGCGCGCCAGCACCAGCCCCACCGCGATGGCGATCAACAGATACCAGCGC
>Ga0268266_10000365_pt1 | contig 69874 bp, 57 predicted proteins | sample KBSS13metaG_FD_190356 | JGI IMG/M metagenome (GOLD analysis project Ga0268266, IMG submission 190356) | Switchgrass rhizosphere microbial communities from Kellogg Biological Station, Michigan, USA - KBS S1-3 metaG (SPAdes) (version 2) | ecosystem: Host-associated > Plants > Roots > Rhizosphere...
TCACAATCCCGATTACATTCGTACCGGTCTGGACCCGGTGTTCAAGGAACTGAACATCCCGATCGACTACACCATCGCCTATGACCAGATTTCCGCCGAGATGCTGAAGAACTATCAGATCTTCCTCACCTATCGCGACGGCATGATCTGGCCGGGCGGCTATCTCGGCCCGGACGCTTCTTCCTACTATGCGGAGAATCTGGAAAACCCCAAGACGTTTCCCGATCCGGTTCCCAAGCCCTGCATGACCGAAGAGCAGGGCCAGGCCATCAAGGATTTTGTGAATGCCGGCGGCGGCCTCTATGCGATGCATAACAGCAGCTACATCTCGCTCTATGTGAAGGCCTATCGCGACGTGATGGGCGGCGTGTCCAAGGCGCATCCGCCGCTGCGCCCTTTCCAGGTGCACCCCACCGCGAACCGGCACCCCATCACCGAGGGCATCCAGCCTTTCATGGTCAATGACGAACAGCATTATGTTCAATACGACCTGGATCCCGCACATGTCATTCTGGAATCCGAGAACATCGACGGCCTGACGTTCAACGGCATGGGCACCAAATCTGTTTCCGCCTGGGCGCATGACCATGGCAAGGGGCGCGTGGTGTTCACGGCCGTGGGCCACAACATGCATGCGATGTGGAATCCGCAATATCGGGAAGTGCAGAAGCGTTCGGTGCGCTGGCTGCTGCGGCAGATCTAGCGGTCTATATCGGTTCCTGGACTCAGCCTCTCAACCCGCTACCACGCGTTATGTTTCCTTGGCCAACCGCCCGAATATTTGCGCATGCGCTCACGTCGCCTTTTTGCCTCTTGCGAAGTTCGTAGTTGCCGTACTTGGCGGCGAAAGCAAAGCTGTTCTCGATTGCGCGCTCGAAAAGTATTTTCTCAGGCGGTTGCGGATTCGTGATGGCGGGATACAAGTGGCGCACGGCCGAACCCGCCAAGTTTCGATCTATGACAAGCCAATCGGTATGCGTCATTGTTTGGACGCATACGTCGGCATATTGGGCGGGCGTCGTGTATTGGGGGAGGAAAACGTCCAGGGTGGCCACGTGCTCGCGGCCGGTCAGAAATGAAAGCATGGGATCGTCGGGATAAAATAAGAACCGTCCAGATCCGATTGTCGCGATGCGCTTTAGAAGTTCAGGTTCTCCAAATGCATGCACGAACCTGACTTTTCCCGCGCCTGTGGCGACCGGGAGGGCTTTGACCGTGGCTTTGACGGCCCGATAGTAACCCAAAAGCGAGGCCGAGATCAGGGCAAGGAACATGATTGTCGCGACCCGTGCCTGCCACTGGCTGCATGAAATCTGTACAAAACTGATCGCCAACAACGGAAGCGCCAGAGGGGCTGCAAACAGGATATGGACGACGTCGGGACGCGGATAACAGGCAAGCAGGCCTGCTATGGCAAATGCGACGGCCGCCCTGAAATTATAGTCCCTGGCCAGGCGTAGCCTGCTCTGGAGCATGGCTAGAGTAGCCAATATGGTGGCAGCCGGGAACATCACGGTTATTGCAAAATCCTGCAGACTTGTGGCGTGCCCAAACGGCACGGGCTGAATGTCACTGAACCTGGTTGCAGCGAAGACTATGATGTCCTGATAAGCGGCGTAAAAAGATCCGTGCGCCACGAGGTAAAGCAGAACAAGTGCTGAAGTCGAGGCGACGCCTCCGAGATATTTCCATGTATCGATTTTGTTGTTGCGAGATAAAATCGACAGGAAGGCTGCAAAGACTGCAAAGCTTCCACTGGTGCTTGTTGTCCACGCGCCGGCTGCCGCCGCAAAGCCGCAAAGCCGCAAAGGAAGGGTCGAATACGCCCATCTGGATTGGGCAACAGGTTAAAAAAAGCGATCAGGGAAAAAGTGTCGTGAGCCAGTGATGACTTATCTCGGGCCATAAACCTTGAGATGACAATGCCCAGATTAAAGTGAGTGCCGCCGACGTAACTCTTGATTTCGATCCCCGTGAACAGATCAGAAAGGTGAAAAAGGCGCTTCCGGCAACACATAACACCGTGAGAATCCGGGCGCCTGCCAAGGAGTGGCCTACAAACATCAGCCAAAACTGGGTAATCAAGAATACGAGCGGGGGATGAACTTCAAAAAAGTCCCTGTAGAGAACCCTTCCATCGTGAAGAAGCGTTGCTCCGTGGAGCCACATTCCTTCGTCACCAAGCCAGTAAATCGAACGGAGGAATGGAAGGGACAGTGCCGCGCATATCAGGGCGACAATGAGTGCATCCGCAGTTGAGCCCGGCCTTTTTAAAGGCTGTTTCGTCCCATCGGCGTTCGCCGGCTGGACTTGATCAAACTGATGCGCCTCGACCGCCGGCACTGGTGACCCCGAAACGCTGAAGGATACAAGCCGCACCCAAAGACTCCAGAATCCTACAATAGCCATTTGAGCGCCAGCGGTCGACAAGCGTCAGGAACAGTTGCTGGAAAAGATGCAGGGCGTACAAGAAGGCTGCGCTGGTTCTCGCTTCCTTCTTATGTTCGTCTTGGAAATTGCTGCGTTATGGCTGCCATGTCTTTTCAGGAACTCTGTTTGTTGGGAGGGCATTGGCAGATCGCCCAAAGGTTCCCTGCTCGTCCTTGAGGGCCCTGTGAGAATGGTGTGCGCGGCAGGGCCCCGCGCCGTGAATGCGGCGCTAACAAACAAGTTCAATCCCTGTCGCGATGAAGGATGCGTACTGGAACAGCTCGGCACTATTTTCAAATCGCGCAGCGAGACAGTTTGAACTGGTTGCCTGGAGGCCGCGCCGCGCCCTCGCGGCGCGCTACGCTGTCGTTAGCGCCGCTTCGGGCACCATTATCTGCCGCGCCTCGGCGCGGCAGATAATGGTGGGCGCGACAGGGATTGAACCTGTGACCCCTCCCGTGTGAAGGGAGTGCTCTCCCGCTGAGCTACGCGCCCGCCCTGCTGGCGGAGGGGCAGGGCTATAAGGGGGGCTCCGGGACCCGTCAAGCCGCTCCCGTCGGGGGGCTCGGAAAATCCCAGCACTACAGCAGCTTGAGCCGCTTCAGCGCTTCTGGGAGGGCGGCGAAGTCGTCCAGAACCAGATCCGCGCCCAGCTCCGCCGCCGGCACCGGGGTGAAGCCATAGGAAAAGAGGATGCAGGGCGCGCCCGCCGCCCGGGCGGTGTTGAGGTCGGTGATGGAGTCCCCGATCATCGTGCCGGACGCGCCGCCGCAATCGGTGACCACCTCATGGAAGATGCGCGGGTCCGGCTTGGTGTAGGGCTTGCGTCCGGCGCCATAGACGGCAGCGAACAGCCCATCCAGTCCCAAAAGTGGCAGCAACCGGTCGGTCAGTTCCTGCGGCTTGTTGGTCAGAACGCCCAGCCGCGCGCCACGCGCCTTCAGCGCCGCCAGGGTTTCCGGCACGCCGGGAAACAGGCGGGTGCCGTCGGCGATATGAGCGCGGTAATGGTCGAGGAAAATCTCCACCAGCCCCGGCATCTGGTCTTCGGTCACCGGGGTGCCGGACGCCTCCATCGCCTGGGCGATCAGGGCGCGGGCGCCGAACCCGACCATGTGGCGCAGATGGGCCAGGTCCAGCAGCGGCCGGCCTCTGGCCGCCAGCACGGCATTGGTGGCCCCGAGCAGGTCGGGCGCGGTGTCGGCCAGGGTGCCGTCCAAGTCGAAAATCAGGGCAGGAGAGTTTGTCATCAACTAAAGAATCGCCGGAATGTCCGGGGCAATATACCGTCGCAAATCGTCACTTCCTCTTTTTTGACCAAGGTTCTACCGCAGCAACATGTCCAAAGCCGCTATTATTCTCGCCGCAGGTCAGGGCACGCGGATGAAATCCGCTACCCCAAAGGTCTTGCACAAGGTGGCGGGGCTGCCGCTGCTGGGCCATGTCATCGCCGCGCTCAAGGGTGCGGGGGTGGATCGGGTGGTGGTGGTGACTTCCACCGCGGGCGATGCGGTGCGCGCCTATGCCAAATCCGCCGGCGCCGACACCGCCATCCAGGACCAGCAGCTTGGCACCGGCCATGCCGCGGCCTGCGCGCGGGAGGCGCTGGCCGGTTTCGATGGCACCCTGCTGGTGGTCAATGGCGATATGCCGCTGATCACCGCCGACACGATCTCCGAATGCCTGAAGGCGCAAGAGCGCACGGGCCTGGCGCTGCTGGCGTTCGAGGCGGCCGATCCCGGTGCGTACGGCCGCGTGCTGATGACGCCGGAGGGGTATCTGGACCGCATCGTGGAGTTCAAGGATGCGAACGAAGAAGAACGCGCCACCGCCTTCTGCAATGCCGGCTGCTATGCCGCCGATGCCGGCAAGTTTTTCGGCTGGGCCGCGGCGCTGAAGAACGACAACGCCCAGAAGGAATATTACCTGACCGACGTACCCGCTTTGGCAAAACAGGATGGCGTGCAGTGTGCGGTCGCCATCACCGACGAGCTTTCGGTCACCGGCGTCAACAGCCGCGCCGAACTCGCGGAGGCGGAGCGGAAATTCCAGACGCGCATGCGCGCCCGCCTGTTGGCCGACGGCGTCACCATGACCGCTCCGGAAACGGTCTTCTTCGCCCATGACACGCAGATCGAAAATGACGTGGAGATCGAGCCCTTTGTGGTGTTCGCCGGCGGCGTGACGGTGAAAAACGGCGCGCGGCTGCGCAGCCATTCGCATCTGGAAGGCGCCACTGTCGCCTCCGGCGCCATCATCGGGCCTTTCGCGCGGCTGCGCCCCGGCGCCGAGATTGGCGAGAACGCCCATATCGGCAATTTCGTGGAAGTGAAGAACACCAAGATCGGTGCCGGCGCCAAGGCCAATCACCTGACCTATCTGGGCGACGCCACTGTGGGCGAGGGTGCCAATATCGGCGCGGGCACCATCACCTGCAACTATGACGGCTTCACCAAGGCGCATACCGAAATCGGCGCGGGTGCCTTCATCGGCTCCAACACCGCGCTGGTGGCGCCGGTGAAAGTGGGTCATGGCGCCGTCACCGCGGCGGGATCGGTGATCACCGACGATGTCTGCCCCGACGCGCTGGCGATTGCGCGCGGCGTGCAGACGGAGAAACCGGGCTGGGCGAAAGCCTTCCGGGAAAGAAAGAAATCGGAGAAAAAGTAATGTGCGGCATTGTCGGCATCGCGGGCACGCGCGACGTGGCGCCCGTCATCGTGGAAGCGCTGAAGCGGCTGGAATATCGCGGCTATGATTCCGCCGGCGTCGCCACCCTGGTCGACGGCCAGATCGAGCGCCGCCGCGCCCCCGGCAAGCTGACCAATCTGGAAGCCGTGCTGCGCCAGGCGCCGCTTTCGGGCCATACCGGCATCGGCCATACCCGCTGGGCCACCCATGGCGCACCCACCGAAGCCAATGCCCATCCCCATGCCAGCGCGCGCGTGGCGATCGTGCACAACGGCATCATCGAGAATTTCCGTGAGCTGAAAGCCGAGCTGATCGCCAAGGGCCACAAGTTCCAGTCCGAGACCGACAGCGAGACGGCGGCGCATCTGGTCACTGACTATATGGACCAGGGATTGCCCCCCGACGAGGCCGCCAAGCAGGCCATCGCCCGGCTGATCGGCGCCTATTCCATCGCCATGATCTTCCGCGACCACGAAGGCTTGCTGGTTGGCGCGCGCAAGGGCCCGCCCTTGGCGGTGGGTTATGCCGAACATGAATCCTATCTGGGTTCGGACGCCTTTGCGCTGGCGCCTTTCACCAATCGCGTCGCCTATCTGCAGGATGGCGATGTCGCAGTGGTGAACGGCACCCAGGTGACGATTTTCGACGCCGAAGGCCGCCGCGCCAATCGCGAGATCCAGATCACCTCGGCCTCCGCCGCGCTGGTGGACAAGGCCGGCCACAGCCATTTCATGGCCAAGGAAATCCATGAGCAGCCAGAAGTGGTGGGCCACACCCTGGCTCATTACATCGATGCCGCCGGTCCGATGGCGCGCCGCCAGGGCAAGGGTTTGCGCGATGCGATGGTGAGGGCCTCGCGGCTGACCATCTCGGCCTGCGGCACCGCCTATTACGCCGGCATGGTGGGCAAATACTGGTTCGAGAAGCTGGCACGCATTCCGGTGGAAACCGATGTCGCGTCGGAGCTGCGCTATCGCGATGCGGTCTATCCCGACAATGGCGCGGCGCTGTTCGTCTCCCAGTCGGGCGAAACCGCCGACACACTGGCGGCGCTCCGCGACGCCAAAGCCAAGGGCCAGACCACCATCGCCGTGGTGAACGTGGCCGAATCCAGCATCGCCCGTGAAGCCGACATCGTGCTGCCGACCTATGCGGGGCCGGAGATTGGCGTTGCCTCCACCAAGGCCTTCACTTGCCAGTTGGCGGCTCTGGCGTCGTTCGCTATTGCGGCGGGCGAGGCGCGCCGCACCATCAGCAAGGGCGAGGAGCAGCGGCTGTGCGAAGCGCTGCTGGAAGCGCCGCGCCACATCGCCGAATTTCTGAAGCAGGAAAAAGCCGTGAAGGCGGTGGCCGAGGAAATCGCCAAGGCGCGTGACGTGCTTTATATGGGCCGCGGCGCCAGCTATCCGTTGGCGCTGGAAGGCGCGCTGAAGCTGAAGGAGATCAGCTACATCCATGCCGAGGGTTATGCCGCCGGCGAGATGAAGCATGGTCCCATCGCCCTAATTGACGAGGCGGTGCCGATCATCGTGATCGCGCCGCATGACGCGCATTTCGAAAAGACCATCTCCAACATGCAGGAGGTGATGGCGCGCGGCGGCAAAGTGCTGTTGATCTCCGACAAGGACGGCATCGAGAAGGCGGGCAAGGTCTGGGCCTCGATCGAGGTGCCGACCACCAACAGCTTCATCACCCCGCTGGTCTATGCCATTCCAGTGCAGCTGCTGGCCTATCATGCCGCCATCGCCAAGGGGACGGATGTGGACCAGCCCAGAAACCTCGCCAAATCGGTTACCGTCGAATAGACGACGCAAAATTACCGCAGCGCGATATTGGCCTTGTCACGGCTGACCTTTATGGTCTCGGCCCATGACCGACCAAAATGCCCTCAAGCGCGCCGTGGCCGCCAAAGCCCTCGACTATGTCAAGGACGGCATGAAACTGGGGCTGGGCTCCGGCTCGACCGCCGAGATGTTTGTGGAGATGCTGGCGCCGCGCATTCGGGGCGGCGAAAAGCTGCTCTGCGTTCCGACCAGTGAAAAAACCGCGACCTTGGCCCGCAAGCTGGGCTTCACCCTGGCGGCGCTCGACGATCTGGCGCCGCTGGACCTGACGATCGACGGCGCCGACGAGGCCGACCGCAATCTCGACCTGATCAAGGGCGGCGGCGGCATGCTGCTCAGGGAGAAAATCGTCGCGGCGGCCTCCCGCCAGATGGTGGTGATCGCCGATGAATCCAAGCTGGTGCCGCGGCTGGGCCGCTATCCGCTGCCCATCGAAGTGGTGGAGTTCGGCCACAAATCCACGTGCGCGCGCCTGGCCGCGGCGCTTGCGGCGGCAGGCTACGCGAATGTGCGCATGACTTTGCGCCAGCGGGATAGCGATGTCTTCAATACCGACAGCGGCAACGTGATCTATGACTGCGCCTTCGGCGCCATCCAGAACGCGTCCAAACTGGCTGCCGCCATCTCCACCGTGCCCGGCGTGGTCGAGCATGGCCTTTTCATCGGCATGGCCACCACCCTCCTGATCGCGGCCGACGGTGAGATCGAAGTTATCAATCGCACATGAGCAAATTTGATTATGACCTCTTCGTCATCGGCGGCGGTTCCGGCGGCGTGCGGGCCAGCCGCATGGCTGCGCTGGCGGGTTTCAAAGTGGCCCTGGCCGAGGAATGGCGGATGGGGGGCACCTGTGTCATCCGCGGCTGCATTCCAAAGAAGCTTCTGGTCTATGCCAGCCAGTTCCGCGAGAACATCCTGGACTCGGCCGGCTATGGCTGGTCCTTTGGCGAGTGCAAGTTCGACTGGCCGACCCTGATCGCCAACAAGGACAAGGAGATCGCGCGGCTCGAAGGGCTTTACACCGCCAATGTCGAGAAGGCAGGCGTAACCATCTACCAGGACCGCGCGGTGTTCGAAGACCCGCACACTCTGCTGCTGATCAACTCCGGCAAGCGGATCACGGCGGACAAGATCCTGATCGCCACCGGCAACCGGCCCACCCGCGATATGGGCAGCGACAGGATCGTGCCGGGCGCGGAGCTCTGCATCACCTCCGACGAAGCCTTTCACCTGAAGCAATTGCCAGGCTGCATTGTCATTGGCGGCGGCGGCTATATCGCAGTTGAGTTCGCGCATATCTTTCAGGGCCTGGGCAGCGAAGTCACCCTGGTCTGCCGCCGCGACAAGCCGCTGTTCGGCTTCGACGATGACATGCGCGATGCGCTGTTCGCCAATATGCAGGAGCGCGGCATCCGGGTCTTGGGGCACAACCAGTTCACCAAAGTCGAAAAGACGGATACCGGCCTTAAAGTCGAAACCGACAAGGGCGCCTCCATCACCTGCGACCAGATCATGCTGGCCATCGGGCGGGCGCCCAACACCAAGGCCCTGCATGTGGAAAAGGCGGGTGTGGAGTTGGGCAAGCGCGGCGAGGTAAGGGTCGATGACTATTCCCGCACCACGGCTGCGCACATCTATGCCATCGGTGATGTCACCGACCGGGTGCAGCTCACGCCTGTGGCCATCCACGAAGCCATGTGTTTTGTCGAGACCGCCTTCAAGGACAATCCGACCGCACCCGACCATATCCATGTTCCCAGCGCGGTGTTTTCGACGCCGGAGCTGGCGGGCGTGGGCCTGACGGAAATGAAGGCGCTGCTCCAGGGTCATTCCATCGATGTCTACAAGTCCACCTTCAAGCCGTTGCTGCATACCCTGGGCGGGCGGCCGGTGCGCACCCACATCAAACTGATCGTGGACGCTAAAACCGATACGGTTCTGGGCTGCCATATCTTCGGCGATCATGCCGCCGAGATCATCCAGATCGTGGCCGTGGCGCTGAAAATGGGCGCCAGCAAAAAGGACTTCGACAGCACCATCGCGCTGCACCCCACGGCCGCGGAAGAGCTGGTGACGATGCGGACCAAGAGCTACAGCAAAAACCCCGCCGATCTGCCGGTTTAAGGCCTTGACGGGATTTAATTTTCTGGCCCACGCGGACGCATAGGTCCTGTTCCGGCCGGTTGCTGGTAAAATCCCCCCTCATCGCCTATATCCCCGGCTTGTTTTTGATGGAGTAGACGGTGGCCCAGAGCTGGACCCCGCAGAGCTGGCAGGACAAGACTGCGCGCCAGATGCCGGATTATCCGGACAAGGCGGCGCTGGACCGGGTTCTGGCCCAGCTGAAGACCCACCCGCCGCTGGTTTTCGCCGGCGAGGCGCGCAATCTGATGGCCGGGCTCGGCCAGGTGGCGGAAGGCAAGGCTTTCCTGCTGCAGGGCGGGGACTGCGCCGAGAGCTTCGCTGAATTCCATCCCGACAATATCCGCGACACCTTCCGCGTGCTGCTGCAGATGGCGGTGGTGCTGACCTTTGCCGCGGGCGTGCCGGTGGTGAAGGTGGGCCGCATCGCCGGTCAGTTCGCCAAGCCCCGCTCGGACGATTTCGAGAAGCAGGGCGATGTCACCCTGCCGTCCTATCGCGGTGACAACATCAATGGCGGCGAGTTCACGGCCGCGGCGCGCATTCCCGATCCGCAGCGCCTACTGCAGGCCACGGCCCAGTCCGCTGCCACGCTCAACCTGCTGCGCGCCTTTGCGCAGGGCGGCTATGCCGACCTGCACAATGTGCATCGTTGGATGCTGGGCTTCATAGCGGACTCGCCGGCCAGCGAAAAATACAAAGGTCTCGCACAGCGTATTTCCGAAACGCTCGATTTCATGGCGGCCTGCGGCATCACCTCGGATTCTGTGCCCCAGCTGCGCGGCACCGATTTTTACACCAGCCACGAGGCGCTGTTGCTGCCTTACGAGCAGGCGATGACGCGTGTCGATTCCACCAGCGGCGACTGGTACGACACTAGCGCCCACATGCTGTGGATCGGCGACCGCACCCGCCAGCCCGACGGCGCCCATGTCGAGTTCATGCGCGGCATCAAGAACCCGATCGGCCTGAAGTGCGGCCCGTCGCTTGATCCCGAGGAGCTGCTGAAGCTGATTGATATCCTCAATCCGCAGAACATCCCGGGCCGCCTGACTTTGATCGCCCGCTTCGGCGCCGACAAGATCGCCGACAAGCTGCCGCCCATGCTTCGTGCCGTGAAGCGCGAGGGCAAGAAGGTGGTTTGGTCGTCCGATCCCATGCATGGCAACACCATCAAGCTTCAGTCGGGCTACAAGACCCGCCCTGTCGAGCGGGTGCTGGAGGAAGTGCGCAGCTTCTTCACTATCCATCGGGCCGAAGGGACCCATGCCGGCGGCGTGCATTTCGAGATGACGGGCCAGAATGTCACCGAGTGCCTGGGCGGCGCGCAGGGCCTGAAGGAGATTGACTTGGCTGACCGCTACCAGACCGCCTGCGATCCGCGGCTCAATGCCAGCCAGGCGCTGGAGCTTGCCTTCCTGATTGCCGAAGGCATCCGTGACGAGCGCATCAAGCATTCGCAGTTGGCCGCTTCGGCCTGACGGCAATGGGCATAGCGCGGCTGCTCGCCAAAGGCTGGATCATTTTCTGCCTGTTTGCGGGTGCCCATGCGCTGCGCTTTGCGATCAAGAGCGGCGCGCCGCTGCAATCCAGCATTCCGGGCATCGGTATCTGCGCTCTTCTGTTCATGGCCATGGGTCTGTTGTTCGTGGGCGGCTTTGGCGTTTCCGCGTCCCATGCCTCGGGTACGCCTCGGATCGGGCGCTTCCGGGCGGATCATCTGATCCCGGGCTTCAATGAAGGGGTCTTCCTGCTCTTTGTTGTCATGAGCTTCTTCGCCCAGGCCTTTGTCGCGCCGCTGGTCCTGGGACAGAGTTCGGCGGGCGCCCTGCAGAACGCGATCTATTTCGTGGTGCCGGGGCAGCGGACCCTGGTCACATCGCTGGAGGCCTGCACCATGGATGGGGGCCGTGTTTTCGCCGCCGCCTTCGCCTGGCTGCTGGCGATCATCTATCTGGCCAGCGCCACTTCGCGTCTCAGACTCCAGGCCGGCCTGATCCGGCTGGAAGCCGGCGACCGGCCCCAGCCGCTGGGTCCGACCTTGCGGGCTTTCCTGTTTGGCATCGTGGCGGTGGTGGGGATCCAGTTCCTGTTCGTGGGTTCGGCTTATCCCTGGCTCAATTGCAGCGCCTTTGCCAACGTCACGGGGGCCCTGTTGATCGGGCTCGCCCCCCTGATGCTGGCCTACCTGATTGTCGCGGCCCTGGCCTCGCTACTCGCCTCCGCGTCTGAAAAACAACAGTAAAATCAAATACTTATATAAGTAACAAGCCGCAATATTTGTTTGCTGGCGGGGGCCGGGGCCCGGAACGCTTAATGGGCGTCAAAATATAGCTGGGGACCAGCCTTTGTTTCTTCGCCGCCGGGTGCCGGAAAATGGACCGCTGAAGGCTGCCGTCATCGGCGCCGGAGTGTTCGGCCATCATCACGCCACCAAGTACAAGGCCTTCGCGCAGGTGGGAAAAGGCGTCGAGCTCTTTGCCGTGGCCGATCCCAATCCCGATATGCGCGCCAAGGCCAAGGCGCATCATGGCTGCCAGGTCGTCGCTGACTGGCGCGAGCTTCTGGGCAAGGTCGATCTGGTCAGCGTCTGCTCGCCCGCCGTCACCCATGCCGAGATCGTCCGCAGTTTCCTCAAGGCCGGCGCTCATGTGCTGGTGGAAAAGCCCATCGCCACCAGCATGGAAGAAGCCTCCGAACTGGTCGCGCTTTCGCGCCAGGAGGGCAGGGTTCTGTCGGTCGGCCATCAGGAGCGCTTTGTATTTGCGCGCACTGGCCTTCTGGGTCTGCCGCAGGCGCCGCTGGAAATCAGCTGCTGGCGTCAGGGTCCCTGGACCGGCCGGGGCGACGACGTCTCGGTGGTGCTGGATCTGATGATCCACGATCTGGATCTGGTGCATGCGCTGGTGCCCGGCGAAGTGACCGAAGTGCGCGCCGAAAGCCTGGTCGAATATGGCCCGCATGCCGACGAGGTCTTTGCCCTGCTGCGCTTTGACAGCGGCGCCATCGCCAAGCTGGAAACCAGCCGCGTCGCCAATGAGCGCAAGCGCGGCCTGCGCGCCATCTATGCCGACGGCATTGTCGAGATCGATTTCCTGTCCCGTACCGTCCGCAACACCACCCCGCACAGACTGGGGGCGCTGGAATTGGGCGATCCTTTGGGCGAATCCGTGGCCGGTTTTGTTGCCGCTGCCCAGGCCGGGACCGACGCGCTGGTGACGCCGGAACAAGCCGCCCAGGCGCTGGCAACGGCGCTGTGGGTCGAGGAAGCTTCCGGCATGGCGATGCCGGATCGCGCGCGGGCCGCGGGCGGCCGCTAGTAGCTTTCTTTTATTCGCAAAGCCGCGCATCTGTCATTTGGGCGCCATCCGGCGCCGGAGCGCTCTCGCTGCTTGAGTACGGCTTTGCGTAACTTGTCCCCGACACGGTAGAACCCGGTCATGCCGGATCACTTTCGCATCGCCCTGGCGCAGCTCAATCCCGTGATGGGCGACATCGCGGGCAACCTCAGCCGCGCCCGCGAGGCCCGCGCCAAAGCGCAGGGTTCCGACGTCATCCTTTTTTCCGAACTCTTCATTGTCGGCTACTCGCCGGAAGACCTGGTGCTCAAGCCCGCCTTGCAGGACGACGCACGCGCCGCGGTGGAAGAGCTGGCGCGCGACACGGCCGATGGCGGCCCCGCCGTGCTCGTCGGTGCGCCCTGGATGGACGAAGGCAAGCTCTTCAACGCCATGCTGCTGCTGGATGGTGGCATCGTCGCCGGCAAGACCTTCAAAGTGGACCTGCCCAATTATGGCGTGTTCGACGAGAAGCGGGTGTTCGTGGCGGGGCCCACGCCCAGGCCGTTGACAGTGCGCGGCGTCCAGCTCGGCGTGCCGGTCTGCGAGGACATCTGGAAACAGGGCGTCTGTGCCGCGCTGAAGCAGACCGGTGCGGAAATTCTCTGTGTCCCCAACGGATCGCCCTTCGAGGCCGGTAAGGAAGACGTACGCCTGAAGTTGGCCGCCGCTCGCGTCCATGAGACGGGTCTGCCGCTGATCTATCTCAACCAGCTGGGTGGCCAGGACGAGGTGGTCTATGACGGCGCCAGCTTTGTGCTGAATGCCGACGGCGCCATTCCTGTCGCGCTGCCGGGCTGGGTGGAGCAGGTCACCGTCACCGACTGGCAGCGCGATGCGGGCGGCAAGTGGATTTGCGGGCCCGGCGACAGGTTTGTGGCCGAAGACCGCTCGTCCCAGGTCTATCACGCCATGATGCTGGCGCTGCGTGACTATGTGAACAAGAACCGCTTTCCCGGCGTGGTGCTGGGGCTTTCGGGCGGTATCGATTCTGCGCTGTCGGCGGCGGTGGCGGTGGACGCTCTGGGGCCTGAGCGGGTGCGCTGTGTGATGCTGCCGTCGCGCTATACCTCCCGCGAAAGCCTGGAAGACGCCGATGCCTGCGCGCGGCTGCTGGGCGTGAAGTATGAGACCATCGAGATCGAGCGCGCCGTCGAGGCGATGGGCGAAACCCTGGCGGCGCCTTTCGCCGGCACGAAGGCCGACACGACGGAAGAGAATCTCCAGTCGCGTCTGCGCGGCGTGACCCTGATGGCGATTTCCAACAAATTCGGGCCGATGGTGCTGACCACCGGCAACAAGAGCGAGATGAGCGTGGGCTATGCCACCCTCTATGGCGACATGTGCGGCGGCTACAATGTGCTCAAGGATATCTACAAGACCGAAGTGTTCCGCCTGTCGCATTGGCGCAACCAGAACTCACCCGCGGGCGCCTTGGGGCCGGCTGGACGCGTAATTCCCGAGCGCATCATCACCAAACCGCCCAGCGCCGAACTGAAGCCCAACCAGACCGATCAGGATAGTCTGCCGCCTTACGACATTCTGGACGGCATTCTGGAATGCCTGGTGGAGCGAGAGTGCAGCTTCGATGAGACGGTGGCGCATGGTTATGATCCGGCGACCGTCAAACGGGTAGAACATCTGCTCTACATTTCGGAATATAAGCGCCGCCAGGCACCGCCGGGCGTGAAGATCAGCAGCCGCAACTTCGGCCGTGACCGGCGCTATCCGATAACCAATGCTTTCCGGGACGCGAGATAAATGTCGGTGATCGTCCGTTTCGCGCCGTCGCCCACCGGTCTATTGCATGTCGGCAATGCCCGTACCGCGCTGCTGAACTGGTTGTTCGCCAAAAAGCTGGGCGGCAAATTCCTGCTGCGGATCGACGACACCGATCAGGCGCGTTCGACCAAGGCTTTTGAGGAAGCTATCTATCGCGATCTGGATTGGCTGGGCCTGCGCCACGATCTGGCGGACCGGCAGATCAATCGCCTCGCGGTCTATTCGGCAGCTTTCTACAAGCTGCAGACCACTGGCCGCATCTATCCCTGTTACGAGACCGAAGCCGAGCTGGAGCGCCAGCGTTCGTTGCTGGCCGCCCGCAAGCTGCCGCCCATCTATAATCGCGCCTCGCTCGATCCGGCGAACAAGAAGAAATGGGAAGCGGAGGGGCGTAAGCCCCATTGGCGCTTCCTGCTCTCGCGCCGCAAAGTGGCGTGGATCGATCTGGTGCGCGGGGCGGTGGAGATCGATACCGCCACCATGTCCGATCCGGTGGTGGTGCGTGAAGACGGCGCCTTTCTCTATACCCTGCCGTCGGTGGCCGACGATGTGGACTTCGCCATCAGCCATGTCGTGCGCGGCGAGGATCATGTCACCAACACCGCCGCCCAGATCGAGATCTTCGAGGCGCTGGGCGCGAAAGTGCCGGCTTTCGCCCATTTCCCGCTGCTGGTGGGCGCGGGCGGCGAGGCTTTGTCCAAGCGTCTGGGTTCGCTCTCGTTGCAGCAGTTGCGCGAAGAAGGCGTGGAACCGCTGGCGGTGGCGTCCTATCTCGCCAAGATCGGTACCTCCGATCCGGTCGAGCCGCGCCTGTCGCTGGATGAACTGGCGGCCGAGTTCGACTTCGCCAGGATTGGCCGGGCGCCGGCCCATTTCGTGCCGGAAGAGCTGACCGCATTGAACGCCAAACTGCTCCACACCCTGCCCTACAGCGCGGTGCGGACCCGCGTCGCGGAAGGCGAAGCCTTCTGGGATGCCATCAAGCCCAATATCGCCAAAGTATCGGACGTTCCGGAGATGGCGCGGCTGATTCATGGGCCGGTCACTCCGGTGATCGAGGATGCCGGTCTGGCCGAGAAGGCTGCTGCGCTGCTGCCGCCCGAGCCCTGGAATGAAGAAACATGGGGCGCCTGGACCAAGGCTGTTGCCGCCGAGACGGGGGCCAAGGGCCGTGGTCTGTTCCACCCCCTGCGCCTGGCGTTAACCGGGCTGGAGCATGGACCCGAACTGAAAAAGCTGTTACCCCTGATCGGACGCGACCGGTCTCTGGCGCGGCTCAAAGGGCAGACGGCGTGATCACCAAGTATCAGACCGGAATTCGAATTAGCGGCTGAGATTGCCGTTCGTTTCCGTTTGCCTGATCCCGTCCTTCTTTTTTCGAGCCTTTAGCCCATGTCCAAGCCCACGCCCCTGCGCCTCTTCAATACCCTGACCAAGACCAAGGACGTTTTCACGCCGTTCGATCCGAAGAATGTGCGCCTGTATGTCTGCGGCCCCACGGTCTATGACCTGGCCCATATCGGCAATGCGCGGCCCGTCATCGTGTTCGACGTGCTCTACCGGCTGCTGCGCCACACTTTCGGCGACGCCCACGTTACCTATGTCCGCAACATCACCGACGTGGACGACAAGATCAACGCGCGCGCGGCCGAGCGCGGCATCTCCATCCGCGAGCTGACCGAAGAGACGGCGCGCATCTATGAGGAAGACGTGGCGGCGCTGGGCAATCTGCCGCCGTCCGTGACGCCGCGCGCCACCGAGCATGTGGGCGAGATGATCGCCATGATCGAGCAGCTGATCGCCGCCGGCCACGCCTATGCAGCCGAAGGTCATGTGCTGTTCGATGTTTCCTCCAAGGCCGACTACGGCAAGCTGGCGCGCCGCTCGCTGGACGAGATGCTGGCGGGTGCGCGGGTCGAAGTGGCGCCCTACAAGAGAAGCGCCATGGACTTTGTGCTGTGGAAGCCGTCAGACATCGCGCTGCCCGGCTGGGAGTCGCCCTGGGGCCGGGGCCGTCCCGGCTGGCACATCGAATGCTCCGCCATGGCCGGCAAATATCTGGGCGAGACCTTCGACATCCATGGTGGCGGCATCGATCTTGTTTTCCCGCATCACGAGAACGAGATCGCCCAGAGCGAAGGTGCCCATCACAATCATCCGCTGGCCCAGGTGTGGATGCACAACGGCTTCCTGCAGGTGGAAGGCGAGAAGATGGCCAAGAGCGCCGGCAACTTCTTCACCATCCGCGATCTGCTGGCCGACTGGCCGGGCGAGGTGCTGCGCTTCACCATGCTGCGCACCCATTACCGCCAGCCGATCGACTTCACCCTTTCTGGTCTGAAGGAAAGCTGGAAGACCCTGGAGCGCTGGTATGCCACCACCGAACCGCTGGTGGATCCGGCGCCGGATGCCGATTTCTTTGAGGCGCTGTCGGATGACCTGAACACGCCCGCGGCGATCGCCAGTCTGCATCAGACCGATGAGATGGGGCTGGCCGGCGGCCTGGGCTTTCTGGGTTTCTCCAACGTGCAGCTCAAGATCGCGGCCAAGGCCAGAATGGATACGGCCACCATCGCCGCCGCCATCGCGGCTCGCAATGACGCGCGCAAGGCCAAAAACTTCGCAGAAAGCGACCGTATCCGCGATGAGCTGCTGAACAGGGGTATTGTGCTCAAGGACGGGCCGCAGGGCACGACCTGGGAAGTTCAGAAATGACACGTGAACGTCTCGCTATCTTCGACACCACCTTGCGCGACGGGGCACAGACCCAGGGCGTGGACTTTTCGGTGGAAGACAAGCGCCAGATCGCCCTGGCGCTGGACGATCTGGGCGTGGACTACATCGAGGGCGGCTGGCCGGGCGCCAACCCCACCGACACGGCTTTCTTCGCCGAACGCCCATCGCTCAAACATGCCCGCTTCACCGCCTTTGGCATGACCAAGCGGGCGGGGCGCAGCGCCGCCAATGATCCCTCGCTGGCGCCGGTGCTAGAGGCCGCTACCGATGCGGTCTGCCTGGTCGGCAAGTCCAGCGCCTTCCAGGTGAAAGTCGCCCTGGAAATTTCGCTGGAGGAAAATCTCGACAATATCGGCCGTTCCATGGAGGCGATCGTGGCACGCGGCCGCGAGCCACTGCTGGATGCCGAGCATTTCTTCGACGGCTACAAGCACGATCCTGCCTATGCGCTGGCGGCCGTCCGCACCGCCCATGAAGCGGGCGCCAAATGGCTGGTGCTGTGCGACACCAATGGTGGGGCCATGCCCGAAGAGGTCTATCGCATCGTCAGCGAGGTCAAGACGGCACTGCCGGACGCGCCCCTGGGCATCCACGCTCATAATGACACCGAACAGGCGGTGGCTGTTTCTTTGGCGGCGATCCGCGCCGGCGCGCGCCAGGTGCAGGGCACCTTGAACGGGCTGGGCGAGCGCTGCGGCAACGCCAATCTCTGCTCGCTACTGCCCAATCTGATGCTCAAGGAGCCCTATGCTTCCCGGTTCGAAACCGGCGTCTCTTTCGAGAAGCTGAAGCAGCTTACGCATGTTTCACGGCTGCTGGACGAGATCCTCAACCGGGCGCCGAACCGCTATCAGCCTTATGTTGGCGCCTCCGCTTTCACGCACAAGGGTGGTCTGCATGTTTCGGCGGTGATGAAGAACCCGCAAACTTATGAGCATGTGCCGCCGGAATCGGTGGGCAACAAGCGGATCTTGCCGGTGTCCTCCCAATCGGGCCGCGCCAATGTCGCGGCCAATCTGGCGATGGATGGCGACCAGCCGGATCTGGCGCGCCTGTTACAGGACGTGAAGCATAGAGAATTTCAGGGTTATTCGTACGACGATGCCGCGGCTTCCTTCGAGCTGTTGGCGTTGCGCCAGCAGAAGAAGCTGCCGCGCTATTTCACGGTCGAGCAGTTCAGCGTCACGGTCGAAAGCCGCAACGACAGCGAGCAGATGGCGTCAAAATCCCGCGCCACCGTCCAGTTGATGGTGGCAGGCGAGAAGATCACCAGCAGCGGCAGCGGCAATGGTCCGGTCAATGCGCTGGATGCGGCGTTGCGCAAGGACCTGGGAAAATATTCGCCTTTCCTGGCCGACTTGAGACTGGTGGACTACAAGGTGCGTATCCTCACCAGCGGCACCGAGGCCGTCACTCGCGTGACGGTGGAATCGGCCGACGGCAAGGGCAATCGCTGGTCCACGGTGGGGGTGTCGGAGAATATCGTGGACGCCTCTTTCGAAGCGCTCACCGACTCCATCATCTACAAGCTGTACCGCGACAAGGCCGGTGCGTGATATTTCGGCGCAATCTCTGTGTGAGATTGTGTTGAGCAGACCGTTTCCTGCGTTTCGTCGTGGGGCTTGTTGAGACGCGTGAAGATCAGCCAGGAAAGAATGATAGCCACCGAGCAGGCCGCGAACGCGACGGTTGCCAACAGCGCGCGCGTTCTGGCTTCCTTTTCCGCCTTATGTTCCGAGGCGAACAGGGATTGTGTTCCCAATTTATAGATCGCGCAGACGGTGATGCTGATCGGTATCGCCATGGCGAAGCCAATTGCGGACACTCCTGTCAGAACAATAGCAACGGCCGCAGGCATGAACCTGAAATAGCCCAGCAGTTTTTCCGCCGCGTTGGCCGCGCCCGGGGCAACGTCCTCCCCAATGGAATCGGCGACGATCCTCACGCCGAGGAAAAGCAGAATGGGCGAAACCGCGAAAATGCTGACGGCATGAAACTGCTTCACGCCGAAGGGTGCAACGCATAGCAGCGCCGCCAGCAGCAGGAAAGCGGCCGCACAGATAAACGCCACCTTGGGGTTGTGCCCCTGGTTTTCGAGGTTTTTGTCGAGGACTGCGTTTTCGGAATAATAGATCGATGGCGGAATCCCGAGCAGTGGATTGACCATTGCCATCAGCGAATCCGCGAAGAAGGAGCCGCGCACTTCCGCGGGTTCGTCCTGTGGCTTGCTTCGAACGTCCAGAACAAGTTTCTCATAGGGCGTTCCGGGAATGTCCGTGAAAAAGATGAAAACGAACAGGAGGGTCAACGGGATCATCTGCGCCGATACGCCGGCGGACAGGACGGCGCTGAAGTTTGCGGGCAGGACGGTAAGTGCCGTCAAGGGAGACGACGGCGCGGCGTCCGTGTAACGCCAGTCTCCGATCAGCCAGCCGGAAATGACCATGACGATGCCGGTCAGGGCGGTCGCGCCCACCAGGGCAAGCGTGGCCGTCTGCGACAGCGCCTTTGCGCCCGCGCGCTGATGCATGCGTAGCTTCAAATCGCAGCAAAAAAGAGCCAGAAACGCCCCGGCCCACAATGCCAGCAACAGGTTTTGCGTCCCGAGGTTGAAATAGGCTTCGTCGCAACGCGTAAGCTCGGAAAAGTTCTCGATAGCCTGTGTTGCGAGCAAGGCTCCCACCCCGCCGCGAATGCCCGCTTTCACCTCTTCCGGTATGCTGGTCAATATCCAAAAGCGCAGGGATTTTCCGCTCACGGAAACGGCGCTGCAAACCAGTCCGATGAAGCCGGCAAACAGGGCGGCGAGGAGTGCCTGCTTGTATTCGATGCTGCGCGTGCTGATGGCTTGCTGGATCAGTGCCGACATCCCGATGGCTGGGGCCAGCAACAGTCCCGTACGGCTGAGAAGGCCGCTTACGATGGCGCCCAGCCCCATGGCGCAAAGCGCGGCGATGGCAAAAAGCTGCGAAGACATGACGCCGGGGATTTTTGAGAGGATGGCCGAGATCGTGAATGGCGCATATACGCTGACCAGGCACAGACTCATCGCGGCCGTCAATGTGCCGCTGGGAGTATATTTTCTTGCCATCAAAGCCTCCTAATCCTGGTCATTGGGTGACGCATGGAATCTGTCGGTTTGGCGGTCAGACGTGGTGGAGCTTAGCGTGCAGCCGCAAAATGGCGGGCCAGAAAACTCATAGCATGCTCGGCTGTGGGGGACAATTTCAGTAAGGACATCATGTTCGCTGACACGAAATCATTCGCCACATAATGCTCGAACAAAGCGAGCAGCGGCGCGAAGAATTCTTCATCCACCAGCAGGATCGGCTTGTCGTGCCGCCCCAGATTTTTGATGGTCAACACCTCGGTGAGCTCGTCCAGGGTGCCGATGCCGCCGGGCAGGACCAGAAAGGCATCGGAGCGTGCGATCATCCGCTCCTTGCGGGAATAGAAATCGGGCACGATCTCGATGGTTTCGCCGCTGCGCAGGGGCGGCTCGGCGTAGCGCAGGAATTCCGGCAGCACGCCCAGTATCGGGGCGCCGGCCCCGCGCGCGGCCCGGGCGGCTTCGCCCATCAGGCCGACATCGCCGCCACCGAAGACCATCGAAAATCCGTTCTCGCCGATCAGCCGGCCCGCCGTTCGTGCCATCTCCCGAAAGCGGGGCGAGGAACCGAAGGAAGATCCGCAGAAAACGCCGATAGCCGGTTTGCTCTTGTCCATAATACCAACAGGGTTGCGCCGGGCCTGCCATCTTCCTAAACAGATTTGACCGTCCCCCAAAGGAGAAAAAGGTGCCGCGCTGGGTATGGATTTTGGCAGCGGTGGCCGTCCTGGCCATGATCGCTGGTTTTGTCACCTTTGGCGGCGGCGATATGGGGCGGTAGGAGAAAGAAGCTTTCATGCCCCATCCGGTTGAAGACGGCAGCGGCGCGCCATCCTTCCGTCCCCTGTGGCGGCTGATGCCTTACCTGTGGCCCAAGGGCCGGCCGGATCTGAGGACCCGGGTGGTGGTTTCCATCGTCTTCCTGATCCTGGCCACCGCCTTCACCAGCGTCTCGCCCCTGATTTATGGCTGGACGGTGGACCAGCTCAAGCCGACGCCGGCTAACATCGCGCTGGGCACCGTGTTGTCGCTGATCGCGGCCTACATGGTCTCGCGCATCCTGCTGCAGGCCTTCGCCCAGTTACGCGACGGTGTCTTCGCCAAGGTGCAATACAATGCCATGCGCGAAGTGGCGGTGGAGACTTTCGCCCATGTCCACACCCTGTCCATGCGCTTTCATCTGGAACGCAAGACCGGGGGGCTGAGCCGGGTGATCGAGCGCGGCACCAAAGGCATCGATACGCTTCTGTCCTTCGCGCTGTTCAGCATTTTCCCGACCATTCTGCTGCTGTTATTCTACAGCGCCATCCTTCTGATGGAGTTGAATATCTGGGTAGCGCTGTCCACCATTGTCATGGTGATCGCCTATACCTGGTTTACCTTCGCCATCACCCGCTGGCGCATCGCCTTCCGTCGCGAGATGAACCAGTCCGACACCGACGCCAACACCAAGGCGGTGGACAGCCTGCTGAATTTCGAGACGGTCAAGTATTTCAACAACGAAACGCACGAGACCCGGCGCTATGAGGTCTCGATGGAGAAATACGTCAACGCCTCCATCCAGTCGGATATTTCGCTGTATATCCTGAACACCGGTCAGGCCGCGATCATGGCGTTGGGCCTGGGCGCGGTGATGGCGCTGACCGCTTGGGGCATCGCCCATGGTCAGTTCTCCATCGGTTTGTTCGTGGCCGGCAACGCGATCCTGATCCAGCTCTACCAGCCGCTGAACCTGCTAGGCACGGTCTATCGCGAGATCACGCAAGGGCTGGTGGACATGGAGGCCATGTTTCGCCTGCTGAACCAGCCTCAAGAGGTGCAGGACAAGCCGGACGCCAAGCCGCTGCATGTATCGGGCGGCGAAATACGCTTCGACGATGTGGTGTTCTCCTATGATCCGGAACGTGTGGTGCTCAAAGGCATCAGCTTTACGGTGCCGGCGGGCAAGACAGTGGCGGTCGTGGGACCCTCTGGCGCCGGCAAGTCCACCATCAGCCGCATTCTCTATCGTTTTTACGACATCAAAAGCGGCCAGGTGACGATTGATGGCCAGGACATCCGCGATGTGACCCAGGAATCCCTGCGCAGCGTCATCGGCATCGTCCCGCAGGACACGGTGCTGTTCAACGATACTGTGAAGTACAACATCGCCTATGGACGGATTGGCGCCAACGAGGCCGAGATCAAGGAGGCGGCGCGCTTGGCCCAGATCGACAAGTTCATTGTGGAGCTGCCGATGGGCTATGACGCCATGGTCGGCGAGCGCGGTCTGAAATTGTCAGGCGGTGAAAAACAGCGGGTCGCCATTGCCCGCACCATTCTCAAAAACCCGCCCATCCTGCTGCTGGACGAGGCGACCAGCGCGCTCGACACCGGCACCGAACGGGAGATCCAGAGCGCCCTCAACGAAGTCTCGCGCAACCGCACCACCCTGGTGATCGCCCATCGGCTGTCCACCGTGGTGGATGCCGATGAGATCCTGGTGCTGGATCACGGCCGCATCATCGAGCGCGGCCGCCATTCCGAACTTCTGGCGCTGGGCGGTCACTATGCCGCCATGTGGAACAAGCAGCGCGAAGCCGCCGCCGCCCGCGAAAAGCTCAAGGAAGTCGAAAACGATCCTGACGTGGCGCCTGGTGTCGCTAAAGCTACGCCGGTTTAGCGCGCGAGACGCGATGGAATTTGTTGGTGAGCAGGGTTGCTAGCGACAGCGTAGCAACGAGCGACGTGTACTGAAAACGTACACGAGCGCAGGCGCGACGCACTCACGACGCAAAAGATGAGCGGCTACAGGATCTCGACGCGATCTACTTCCACGCCCTTGTTGCCTTGGCGGGTGGAGTAGCGGATGCGCTGGTCGGGCTCCACCTGCTGCACGCCCGAGCGCCTGAGCGCGCTGGCATGCAGATAGATGTCGCCGTTCCCGCTGTCCGGCATCACAAAACCGAAGCCCTTCTGGTCGTTGAAGAACTTGATCTTGCCTTCGACCATGGGGCCGGACGGGCCATTGTCGCGATGGTGAAAGCCACCGCCCCCGCCACCGAAACCATCGCGCCGCGGGCCCCGGCTGGGGGCTTCCGCAGTGGATGTATCGACGCTATGGACCGTCACCACCTGCATCCCGCGCGCACTGTCGGCCAGATCACAGACGATGCTCGTGCCAGGTTGCACGTCGCTGTGACCCGCCGCCTGAAGCGCGCTGGCGTGACAGAAGGCGTCGCCGCCATTGTCCAGTGTGATGAATCCGTAACCTTTGGTTCCATTGAACCACTTCACTTTGCCTCTCGCAGAAGCCTGCGTGATGGACTTGTCATTCCCGTATGCCATTGAACCGACGTACTGCCCCGTGCCGGCTAGCCACCCCACGACGCTCCCCCATCCCGGCCAGCAACGAGGGGCGACTGCGACATGATGCCTACAGAAAGAGGCGGCCCGCAACGGTGTTAACGGCACATTTGTTATGGTCATTTGCTGCGGCGCAACAAGTTCCCTTGACTTCCGGGCAGTTTTTCTGGATATAGGCGCATCCGAAGCGACGCACCGGGCCCCGCTTTTCAATTTTGGGCGCCTATCCCGCCGGATCTCTGTTTGACCTCCGTTCCCTCCAATGTGCGTGGAAGACGGCCAGCAAGCCGTAAACCCGTGCCTTTTGGCACGTCCACGGTATTTGAGGATTTTTGTGACTGACCTGACTTTCGTTTCGCTTGGCGTAGCCGAGCCGATCCTTCGCGCGCTCGCCGCGGAGAATTACACCCACCCCACACCCATCCAAGCCAAGGCCGTTCCGGCCCTGCTGGAAGGCCGCGATCTTCTGGGCATCGCCCAGACCGGCACCGGCAAGACGGCCGCCTTCGGCCTGCCGCTGCTGCAGAAGCTGTCCACCGGGCATGTGCCGCCGGGCCCCAAGCAGGCGCGTGCGCTGATACTGGCGCCGACCCGCGAACTTGCGGTGCAGATCGAGCAATCGCTGCGCACCTATGGCCGCTTTTTGAATTTGAAGCTGGCCGTGATCCTGGGCGGTGTCAGCCAGAACAACCAGGTGCGCGCCATGGCGCGGGGCGTGGACATTCTGGTGGCGACGCCCGGCCGTTTGCTCGACCTGGTACAGCAGAAGCATGTGCGGTTAGACGCGGTGGAATGCTTCATCGTGGACGAAGCCGATCGCATGCTGGACATGGGCTTCATCCGCGACGTGCGCAAACTGGTGGCTCTGCTGCCGAAGAAGCGCCAGTCCATGCTGTTCTCGGCCACCATGCCCGATGATATCGCCAAGCTGGCGCATGAAATGCTGAACCAGCCCCAGCGCATCGAGATTGCGCCGCAGGGACGCACCGCCGATCGCGTCACCCAGAAGCTCTATATCGTGCCGATGCCGCAGAAGCGGCAGTTGCTGAGCGAACTGTTGAAGGACGCGTCGCTGAATCGCGTGATCGTCTTCACCCGCACCAAGCATGGCGCCAATCGCGTTGCCGAGCACCTGTCGCGCACCGGCGTGGTGGCGGAAGCCATCCACGGCAACAAGAGCCAGAATGCGCGCCAGCGCGCGCTGGAAATGTTCCGTGACGGCAAGGCCCGCGTGCTGGTGGCCACCGACATCGCTGCCCGCGGCATCGATATCGACAATATCTCCCATGTGATAAATTTTGAGCTGCCCAACGAGCCGGAAAGTTATGTCCATCGTATCGGCCGCACCGCGCGCGCCGGTACCGACGGCATCGCCATCAGCTTCTGCGACGCCTCCGAGCGCGGTTACCTGCGCGATATCGAGCGGCTGATCCACATGAAGATTGAAGTGGTGGCGCATGAGCTGCCGGAGCTGACCGAAGAGCAGCGCCGCCAGCAGGAAGAGCCACGCCGTCCGCATGGCCATCGCCATGGCGGGCATGGCAAGCCGCACGGCCATCATAAACCCGGCGGCGGTCACCATCACGGCAACCGCAGCGAGGCCGGCGAGAATCCCCACGCGCCCAAAAAGCGCAATGGCTCGCGTCCGCATTGGAAGCGTCGCGGCGATAAAAAGCGGGAAAACGCCGCCTGACTATCCATATCTTCGTTGACGGCGACGCCTGCCCGGTAAAGGCAGAAGTTGAGAAGGTGGCGGCCCGGCATAGCCTGGCCGTCACCATCGTCAGCAATGGTGGCCTGCGTCCGTCCGCCAATCCGCTCCTGCGTCATGTGATCGTGGCGGAAGGCGCCGATGCCGCGGACAACTGGATTGTGGACAATATCGCCGCCCGCGACATCTGCATCACCGCCGATATTCCTTTGGCGGCGCGTTGCCTGGACAAGGGCGCGCGCGTGTTGGGCCCAAACGGCAAGCCCTTCACCCCGGACGGCATCGGCATGGCGCTGGGCATGCGGGAACTCAGCCGCCACCTGCGCGAACTTTCGCCCGGCGGCCAGACCCATCATGCGGGCTTTTCCAAACAGGACCGTTCCCGGTTCCTGGGCGAACTGGAAAATTGCATCGTAGCGCTGAAGCGGTGAGGAGCGACGGGCGGCGCCTAGCGGCAGCGTATGAGCGAGCCAAAGTGAGCGGCGCACGTTATACTGGGCTATGTCCGATTTTGGCCTGAAACTCGAAAATCATTACGCCAGCCTGGGCGAGGGCTTTTTCACGCTGCAGCCGGCGGAGAAGGTGGGCGAAAAGCCTCACCTGGTGCATGCCAATGAAGACGCCGCGGCGCTCCTCGACCTGGATCCACAGGTCTTTCGCGATCCGCGCTTTGTCGAGGTGGCCGCCGGCCACCGGCCGCTGGAAGGTTTCAAGCCGCTGGCCATGGTCTATTCCGGCCATCAGTTCGGCGTCTGGGCGGGCCAATTAGGCGACGGCCGGGCGCTGTTGATTGGCCAGGTGCGTAACCGCAAAGGCCAGCTTTGGGACATTCAGCTCAAAGGCGCCGGCCGCACGCCTTATTCCCGCTTCGGCGACGGACGGGCGGTGATGCGCTCCACCATCCGCGAATATCTTTGCAGCGAGGCCATGGCGGCGCTGGGCGTACCGACCTCGCGCGCGCTGGCCGTGGTGGCCACCGGCGAAACGGTGCGGCGGGAGACGCTGGAGCCCGGCGCGGTGCTGACGCGGCTGGCGCGCAGCCATGTACGCTTCGGCCATTTCGAGCATTTCTTCCATCGTGGCCAGAAGGCCGAAGTGAAGGCGCTGGCCGATTACGTTATCTCCGAATATTTCATCGAATTCGCTCAGGACTATGTGGGCTGGTTTGGCGCGGTGGTGAAAAGCACCGCCGAATTGATCGCCCAATGGCAGGCAGTGGGCTTTGCCCATGGCGTGATGAATACCGACAATATGTCCATCCTGGGTTTGACCATGGATTACGGTCCGTACGGCTTCATGGATGCCTATGACCCGACGTTCGTCTGCAATCACAGCGACGAGCAAGGACGCTACAGCTTCATCAACCAGCCGATGATCGCGCACTGGAATCTGCGCGCCCTGGCGCTGGCGCTGTCGGACCTCATCCCCAGCGACCAGCTGCTGGAAAAGCTCACCAGCTACGAGGAACATTTCGCCCGCAAATACCGCGAACTGATGCGGGCCAAGCTGGGTTTGGTGCGCGACGAGGAAGGCGACGACCGGCTGACCGGCGATCTTCTGGCGCTGATGGCCCAGACGCGGGCCGATTACACGTTGAGTTTTCGCAAGCTCACGGCGGAAGACAGCGACTGGCTGACGCTGTTCGGAGACAGCAATCCCGATGCGGAAGCCTGGCTGTCGCGCTACCGGGTCCGCACCGAAAGCGAGGATCTGTCGGGCCTCAACGCCGTCAATCCCAAATTCGTGCTGCGCAACTGGGTGGCGGAGACGGCGATCCGCGCCGTGGAAGACGAGGGCGATGTGACAGTGCTGGATCGCATCTTCCACATCCTGAAAACGCCCTTTGAAGAACATGACGGCGACGCTGGCTTAGCCGCGCCGCCGCCATCATCTATGTGCGATCTGGAAGTGAGCTGTTCGTCTTAAGGCGACGCAACCGGGCGAAGCCCGAAAGTTGCGCGACCATGAGATTAAGTCGCTACCAGTTCGTTGAGATGTACTTTACTTCGCAGAATTCGATCAGGCCGTGGTGTGAGCCCTCACGGCCCAGGCCCGACTGCTTGACGCCGCCAAAGGGCGCCGCCGGATCCGACATCAGGCCGCGATTGAGGCCCAGCATGCCGGACTCCAGCTTCTCACAGATCTGAAAGCCGCGCTTGAGGTCCTGGGTGTAAACGTAAGCTGCCAGGCCATACTCGGTGTCGTTCGCCTTGCGGATGGCTTCGGCTTCATCCTCAAAAGACTGCAGCGACACCACCGGCCCGAAAATCTCCTCCTTCATCATGTCGGCATTGTCGGGCACGTCGGCCAGAACGGTCGGCGGATAGTAATAGCCGGGTCGGTTGAGGCGCTGGCCACCCAACAGCAGCTTGGCGCCTTTGGTCACGGCGTCGTCCACCAGTTCGGCGATCTTGGCGACGGACTTCTCGTTCACCATCGGACCGAGCGTGGATTCCGGATCGGTGGCCTCGCCCAACTTGATCGCCGACATGCGCTTCACGAACCCGTCGGTGAAAGGCTGATAGACATCTTTGTGAACATAAAAGCGGTTGGCGGCGGTGCAGGCCTCGCCGCTGTTGCGCATCTTGGCCAGCATGGCGCCGTCCAGCGCGTCGTTCAGGTTGGCGTCCTTGCAGACGATGAAGGGGGCGTTGCCGCCGAGCTCCATGGCGCAGGAGATCACCTGGTCGGCCGCTTCATGCAACAGGGCGCGGCCCACCTGGGTCGAGCCGGTGAAGGAGAGCTTGCGGACCCGCGGATCGTGCAGCGTCGTTTTGGAGAAGGCGCTGGCCTTGGAGGTGGTGACGACATTCACCACACCGGCCGGCACGCCGCAGTCATGCATGATCTGGGCGACGGCAAAGGCGGTGAGCGGGGTCTCGGTGGCGGGCTTCAGCACCACGGTGCAGCCGGCCGCCAGCGCGGGCGCGATCTTGCGGGTTGCCATCGCCGCCGGATAGTTCCAGGGCGTGATCAGCACCGCGATGCCCATGGGCTGATACTGGACCAGAATGCGCGCGCCGCTGGCCGGCGCCATCGCCACTTCGCCCAGCACGTGGCAGCATTCCTCGGCATACCAGCGATAGAATTCGGCGGCATAGAGCACTTCGCTGCGCGCGTCGGGCAAGGCCTTGCCGTTCTCCAGGCTGATCAGATAGGCCAGCCATTCGATATTCTCGACGATCTTCTCATAGCATTTGCGCAGGATCTCGGCGCGGTGGCGCGGCGTAGTCGCGGCCCAGGCGGCGGCGGCCTTGTCGGCGGCGTCCACGGCGGCCATCGCGTCACTGGCGTCGCAGTCGGCGACATCGGTGATCTTCTTGCCGGTGGACGGATCGAAAACGTCGACGCGCTTTTTGCCGGTGGCTTCGACCCATTTGCCGCCGATCCACAGATCGGTGGGAATCGGAAAAGGGGCCGGACCCTTTGCAGGCGCGGGGATAGTCAGCGTGTTGGTCATGGGTTCTCTTCGGGTCTCTCGGTTCGGTAATCAGGAAGCAAGCGTCGAGCGGTCGCCGGTGAAGGCGGCGCGGGTGATCGCCTTCAGGGCATCCACGTCCAGCTTGCGGGGATTGTTGTTGACCAGGCGGGCGGCGCCGATGGCGCTTTCCGCCGTCCAGTCCTGCTTGTCTTCCGGCAGGCCCAGGTCCTTCAGGGTGACCGGAATGCCGATGTCCTTCAGCAGGCTGGCGACTTCATCGATCACCTTGCGGGAGAGTTCTTCATCGTTGCCGGAAAGGCCGATGGCGCGGCCGATTTCGGCAAAACATTCGACGCAGGTTGGGCGATTGAACTCCATCACATAAGGCATCAGCAGCGCCACGCCCATACCATGCGGGGTATGGGTCTCATTGCCCACCGGATACTGGATGGCGTGCGCCGCCGCGGTGCCCGCTGCGCCGAAGGCGCAGCCGGCGGCCAGCGAGGCCAGCATCATCTGCTCGCGGGCCTCGATATTCTTGCCATCCTTCACCGCGGTCCGCAGCGCCTTGAAGATGTTCTTGAGCGCGAGCAGGCCGAAGGTGTCGCTGAGCACATTCTTGCCCACGAACACATTCTTGACCGTCAGGTCCGGCGTCACCTCGCGGCGCGCGGCGGTGAAGCTTTCGATGGCGTGGGTCAGCGCATCGGCGCCGCTCACTGCCGTCAGGCCGGGCGGGCAGGTCAGGGTCAGTTCCGGATCGCACACCGCCACGCGCGGGATCAGATAGGGGCTGGAGATTCCGACCTTGGTGCCGCGCTCGGTGTCGGCGATCACCGCGACAGGCGTGACTTCCGAGCCGGTGCCGGAGGTGGTGGGCACAGCAATCACCGGCGCCACCGGCCCGGGAATCTTGTTCTCGCCGTAATAGTCGCGCAGCGAACCGCCATGCTGCAGCAGGATGGCGACGCACTTGGCCATGTCCATGCAGGAGCCGCCGCCGACCCCCAGCACCACGTCGGGCTTGAAGCTGGCATTTTCCTCGACGCAGGCCGAGATGCCGTTGATGGGCAGGTCGGCTTCGGTGCGGTCATAGACCTTAACCTCGACGCCATTGGCCTGAATGTCGGCGACGATCGCCTTGAACTGGACATCGGCGCCCATGCGCGCATCGGTGCAGACCAGGGCGCGCTTGCCGATCTGGGCCGTCATCATGCCGATGGCGGCGCGCTGGCCGGAGCCGAACACGACAGAGGCGGGCAAGCGCAGGGCGCCGAAGAGAGGTGTCATGGAGTCTTTTCCTTCTGGGATGGGAGATGCGCCTCGGCCGCCAGCTTCAGCAGGTCGGCCCACAGGCCATCATCGATGAACATGCCCCTTCTGATGGACTGGGTGCGCACGGCATGGGCGCGGTCGCCGGGCGCCAGCACGGGATGTTCCGGATCGGCAGGCGCGGCGGCGCGGATCTCGTTCAGATAGTCGGTGACCAGGGCCTTGGCGGCTTCGGCATGGGGCGGGGCGATGACGATGAAGAGGTCGCCCTTGTTGGAGACATTCACCGAATCCAGCGTGCCCTTCACATTGGTGCCGATGGCCGATGCCGCAAGGCTGGCCACCAGGACCTCGAAGGCGATGCCCAGGGCATAGCCCTTGGGCCCGCCAAAGGGCGCGATGGCGCCTTTCTTGGCGGCGGCCGCGTCGGTGGTGGGATCGCCGTTTTCGTCCAGCGCCCAGCCCAGCGGGATCGGCGCGTTGCGATTGGCGTGGTCATGGATCTTGCCCATCGAGACCAGGCCCGTGGCCATGTCCAGCACCATGGGGGCGGGATCGGCGGGCACGCCGATGGCAATGGGGTTGGTGCCGATCATGGCCTTGCGCCCGCCCCAGGGGTGGACCAACGCCTCGGAAATGGTGAGGGCGATGCAGGTCAGGCCTAGATTGGCGACATGCTCGGCGTAGTAGGCCAAGGCCCCCAGGTGATTGGTGTTGCGGATGGCGGCGATGGCGATGCCGTCCTCTTTCGCCCGCGGCACGATCGTGTCCAGGGCCGCCATGGCGACCACCGGCCCCAGGCCCCGCTGTCCGTCCACGGACAGGAAAGAGCGCGCGGTCCATTGCTGGTCGCCCGTCGTGTCCGCCACCGACAGACCGGCATGGATGCGCTCGATCACCCGGCGCAGGCGAAGCAGGCCGTGGGAGGGGATCGCCCGCATCTCCGCTTCCAGGAACAGGCCGGCCTGGGTGCGGGCATGGTCTTCCGGCACGCCATTGGCGAACAGGATGCCCTCGGCCAGCTTGCGGACGTGCTCGACGGGGACCAGCACAGATCAAATATCCTATAGGATTTTGGCACCGTATGGGGTATGGTCCTGATGGTCAAGGCAAAAGGCAGTCTTTCTGTGAACAAAGTTCCAGCGCTGGCGGCGAATGACGACCGGCAGATCGCCCGGCCGCCGGGGTTGGCGGACGAGGTCTATCGCCGCATCCGGGCCGACATCATGTCCTTGAAGCTGCCCCCGGAGAGCCGGGTGTCGGTGGACAGCCTGGCGCGGGAGCTGGGGGTGTCGCAGACCCCGATCCGCGAGGCCCTCTCCATGCTGGAAGCCAATGGCCTGGTCAGCAAACGGCACTTTGCCGGCTATGCCACCACCCCGCGGATGGACCGGGCCCAGCTGGACGAGCTGTTCGAGTTCCGCCTGCTGGTCGAGCCCCATGCCGCGCGCAAGGCGGCCAAGATGATGACCGACGCCGACATGGCCCTCCTGGCCAGCGGCGAGGCGGCCCCGTCCCACGACGCCTTTGCCGACCTGGATACCGACTTCCACCGCCTGATTGCACAGGGGGCGGGCAACCACCTGATTGCGGACTCGCTGGCCCGGCTGCACATCCATGTCCATATCTTCCGCTCCTGCTTTAGGCGCGAGATCGCGGAGGAGGCGGTGGACGAGCATGACGCCATCATCGCCGCCATCCGGGCGCGCGATGACTGGGCCGCGGAAGGCGCCATGCGCCGGCATATCGAGCGCTCTTACAAGCGGCTCCGGGATTTTATTAAAGAGTAACCCAACACCCAACATGGGCGGGCTTGGCGCGCATACGCTGGCGCTATGCGCCGGAGCCCGGCCATGGTGAGGAGGTTAGGATTGAAGACGCGCCCGCATGTCGTGGTAGGCGGCCAGGATCAGGGCATGGAGCGCGGTTTCGTTCACCGGCTCGCCCCAGCGCAGCTTCACATGCCGCATCCGTTTTCCCGAGCCTTGTAAAAGGTTGGCGGGATCCCTGAGGCTGGCGCCGTGGAAAAAACCCACATTCACATGGGCGGTGAAAGCGCCGACATAAGCGAAAGCCGCGTCGTCCACGCAGGCGGTGGGACAGCCGTCATGCAGCAACTCGCGCACATCGGCGCCGCAGCCGCGCATCCGCTCGAACCAGGGCAGGGCAAAGCCGCGCAACGCCTCGCCGCGCGCAAACCAGGCCTCAACCGCCGGATCTCGCCGCATCGCGCCGGGAAAGCGGAAGAGGTCGCTTTCGGGCGGCAAGTTATTTGCCGTTCGCCTTGCGCCAGGCGGCATAGCGCGCCTTGGTCTCGTCGTTCGGCGGATAAAGGCCGGGCAGGGGCAGGCCTTTTTCGATCTCGCCCATGATCCAGGCTTCCTGGGTTTCCTGCTCCACCGCCTGCTCGGTAACCTCCGCCAGCATGGCCTGGGGGATCACCACCGCGCCGTCGCCATCGGCGACAATGGCGTCGCCCGGGAAAATGGCGATGCCGCCGCAGGCGATCGGCTCTTGCCAGTTGATGAAGGTCAGGCCCGCAACGCTCGCCGGGGCCGCCGCGCCCGCACACCAGACCGGCAGGCCCGTGGCCAGCACGCCTTCCATGTCGCGCATCACCCCGTCGGTGATCAGGGCGCCGACTTTGCGCTTGGCCATGCGGGCGCAGAGAATGTCGCCGAAGATGCCGGCATCGGTCACGCCCATGGCGTCGGCCACGGCGATCACGCCTTCCTCCATCGCCTCGATGGCGGCGCGGGTGGAGATGGGCGAGGCCCAGCTCGCCGGTGTCGCCAGGTCCTCGCGCGCAGGCACAAAGCGCAAGGTGAAAGCGGTGCCCGCCACCCGCTTCTGGCCGAGCTGCTTGGGGAAGGCGCCGCGCAGCCAGACATTGCGCAGGCCTTTCTTCAGCAGCACCGTGGTCAGGGTGGCGGTCGAGATCCCTTTGAGGATTTCTCTGGTCTTGGCGTCCATGGCAGGCCCCTCAGCTTTTTTCCGGTAGCGCGAATATGGCGAAGACGTCACCGAAGATCGGCCGGCCCTCATCATGCATCAGGACCTCGCCGCCATGGCAACCCCCGGCGCCCACGGCGACATATTGCACGCCCTTGATGCGATAGGTGATAGGCGGGGTGCAGACGCCGGCGCCCATGGGGTAGCGCCACAATTCCTTGCCGGTCCTGGCGTCGAAGGCGATGAAATCACCGTCCATGTCGCCGGCAAAGACCAGGCCGCTGGCGGTGGCCAGGGCGCCGCCATACATGGGCCGCTTGGACTTGTACTGCCAGGCGATCTTGCCGGTCATGGTGTCGACGGCCGAGAAGGTGCCGCTGGGCGGAAAGACCTTGGTGTTCAGCGCCATGTCGCCGCCGCTGTACTGGCCGCGGATGGGCGTGCCGGGCTTGTAGATCTCGGGCAGGGGCTTGTTGGCGATATAGTCGTGCGCCTCGTTCACACCCATGGTGTAAAAATATTTCGTCTGGGGCGAATAGGCTGGCGGCGACCACATGGCCCCGCCCTTGTTGGCCGGCCAGATTGTCATCCATTTGTCGGTCAGCGGCTTCATGAAGTTGGGACCGATCGGCACGATCGGTTGTGACTTGCGGATCAGCTTGCCGGTCAGGCGATTGAGGATGAAAACCGTGCCGACCTTGCCGGCTTCCGCCGCCGCCGGCACGGTTTTGCCGTGCTCGTCCACTGTGTCGAACAGCACCACGGGTGCGCAGGCGTCATAGTCCCAGATGTCGTGCGCCACCTGCTGGTACCACCAGCGGATTTTGCCGGTGCGGGAGTCGATGGCGACGATGGAGTCGGTATAGGCGTTGTCGCCCTTGCGGCTGGAGCCATCCAGGTCCGGATTGGGATTGCCCACCGCGAACACGATCAGATTGTTCTTGGGGTCGATGGCGGGCGCGTTCCACACCGAGCCGCCGCCATATTTCCAGCTCTCGCCGCTCCAGGTATCGCCGCCGGGCTGGTCAGGCGCCGCCGTGGTGTTGAAGCGCCAGACCAGCTTGCCGGTCTTGGCATCCAGCGCTTCCAGAAAGCCGCGCGTCGGCCATTCGGCGCCGGCATTACCCACCAACACCAGGCCATTGAAGACGATGGGCGCGATGGTGAAGGAATAGAAATAGGCCGGCTGCGGCAGGATATTGGCCTTGTCGCTCTTCCAGACCGGCTTGCCCGTGCGCGCATCCAGCGCCACGACGACGCCGTCCATCTGGGCGGCGAACACCTTGCCATAGGCGACGGCGACACCGCGCGCGATCTGGCCGCAGCAGAGATTGGAATAGCCGAGGGTCGGAATGTAGGACCAGAGCTGCTTGCCGGTGAGCGCGTCCCAGGCCTGAACCTGATTGTCGGCGGTCTCCAGATAGAGCACGCCGTCGACCTCGATCGCCGTGTTCTGGAATGTCTTGGTGATCCCGGTCTGGATGATGGCGGTGGGCCGAAGCTGGCGCACATTGCCGGCATCGATCTGGGTGAAGGGCGAGAAGCGCTGATTGTCGTAGGTGCGACCGTGCAGGATCCAGTCGTCCGACCGGTCGGAGTCCAGCATCATCGCATCGGTGACATCGACCTTCTGCGCGACCGGCTGGTTCTGAAAGCTGCCGGTGCCGGCGGTAAGACCGGCAATTGGCGGTGCGGCTTCGCCGGCGCTGCCCGCGACGGGTGCCTGCGGCTGCGCCAGCGCAGCTCCGCCCAGCAGCAGAGCGGCTGACAGCCACGCCCACGCGTACGACTTCATGGTGGCCTACGGCGTGATCTTGGCGTCTTTCAGCCCGGCTTCATCCTTGGTCAGCGCGACGGTCCCGGCGGGATAGCCGTTCTGCTGCAGGATGTAGGCGGTCACCGCGGCAAACTCCTCCGGCTTGAGGGAGCCGGGATCGGACTGCGGCATGGTGTTGGTGATCACGTCCAGCAGTGCGTCCGCGGTCAGGCTCTGGGCATTGGCCATGTCGCCGAAGGCCGGTCCCTTAAGGGCAGGCGCGGCAACGCCTTCCAGTTGGCTGCCATGACAGGCGGCGCAGGACTGGGCGTAGACGGCGGCCCCCGCATTGGCCTGGTCCGCGGTATAGAGAGCGGGCTTGGCGGCTTGGGCGATAGCCACCGCCGGTACGGAAGCGGCCAGGATCAGCATCATCAATGAGCGGCGCATGTGGTCCCTGGAGGGTTGGATTTTGGCGTTGGCGGGCACGATAGCTGCGAGGCCTTTATCTTACTAGCTGAGTTATGTCCGTTTGGAGGCGGGAAAGGGGCTTTGCGGCGCACTCCAGGAGGGTCGCAGCTTTTGCGCCCGGTCCCGGCATCGCGTAGAGCAGCGGCATGACTCCGGAACAATTGTTCGAGGCGGCGCTCGACGCCCATAGGCGCGGTGATCTGGCCGAGGCGGGCCGCCTGTACCGCCAGGTGCTGGGCTTTGTTCCGGGCCATATCGGCGCGCTCCACATGCTCGGTGTGGTTTCGGCCCAGCAGGGACGTCATGGCGAGGCCCATGATCTTCTCTCGCGAGTGCTGAAGCAGACGCCGCGCGATCCGCTGGCCTTGAACAATTTCGCCAATGTGCTCGTGGCCCAGGGCAGGCAGGCCGAAGCGCTCGGTGTGGCCGAGCAGGCGCTCGCGGTAGCTCCGGATTATGCCGAAGGCTGGACCACTCGTGGCAATGCCCTGTTCGGGTTGGGGCGCCTGGAGGAATCCCTGTCCAGCTATGACAGGGCGCTGGCGCTGCAGCCGGCTTCCTTTCTGACCCTCAACGGGCGCGGAGACGCGTTGCTGGCGCTCCGGCGCTATGACGCGGCAATCGCCAATTATGATCGCGCCATCGCGCTGCAGCCCGGTTTTGCGGAGGCTCATAAAGGCCGGGGCGATGCGCTGCAGCGGGAGTGCCGTTACGAAGAAGCGGTCTCCGCCTATGATCAGGCCATCGCCCTCAATCCCGGGTTGGGTGGTGTATGGAACAACCGCGGGGTCGCGCTGCAAAATTTGCGGCGGTTGGAGGCCGCCGACGAGAGTTTCCGCAGGGCTGTCGATCTGGAGCCGTCAGAGGCGGGACCGCGTGTCAATCAGGCGCTTCTTTATCTGCTGCAGGAAGATTTTTCCCGCGGCTGGCCCGCCCTCGCATGGGTGCAGGAGACGCCGGAAGGCCGGGATGGACGCCCCCACCGGCAGCCGGTCTGGACCGGCGAGGAAGATATTTCCGGCAAGACTCTCTTCGCCTATCTGCGCAAGGGATTGGGCGATGCCATTCAGTTTTACCGTTACGCGGTTCTTGCCCAGGAGCGCGGCGCGCGTGTCGTTGTGTCCCTGAACGACCCGCTTTTGCCGCTTTTGCGCAATGCCGTGCGGCCCGTGCCGGTTGTCGGTCTGGATGAGGCGCCGCCGCAATTTGACTATCACATCTCGCTGATGAACCTGCCCCGCGCACTGGGCCTGGGCGCGATTTCCATGGACCGCTATCTGGCCGCCGAGCCCGCACGGGTACAGGCCTGGCGTGAACGGATCGGTGATCGCGGCTATCGCATCGGCGTGGCATGGCAGGGCGATGCCGCCGCGCTGGGGGCGGAAGGCAAGTCTTTTCCGCTCGCCGCGCTTGAGGGGATTGCCCGCTTGCCCGGCGTGCGGTTGATCAGTCTTCAGAAGAATGCAGGGACTGAGCAGCTCAAAACGCTTCCCGCGGGCATGAACGTGGAAGCCTTTGACGATCTGGATTCAGGTCCGGGGGCATTCCTCGATACGGCCGCCGTCATGGAGAATCTGGATCTGGTCATTTCTTGTGACACGGCCATCGCGCATCTGGCCGGGGCGCTGGGCAGGCCCAACTGGATTGCTCTGAAATATGTCCCGGAATGGCGCTGGTTTTTGGACCGAATGGACACGCCCTGGTATCCGCATACACGTCTTTTCCGTCAGCAGAGCCCCGGGACATGGGGCCCGGCCTTTGAGGCCATGGAAGCGGAATTGCGCCCGATCCTGAGCGCGCCACGCAGAGGGGGCTGACAGAGTCGTCAGTATCTACCTAACGTAGGTAATGATGCCAATGACAGCGTTATACGCGCCGCAATATTGGCGCTGCTTTTAGCCTCACATGACCCTTTGTTAATGGCTTATTATTTATTTTTGCACTGCACAAATTTTGCGAACTTTGGTGGCGTTGCAATAATGTGACGTTCACTTGTATTCCGCGCCTTTGCGGCCAGTTTCACTCGCATCGTGTCGCGCCCGTCTGCTATCCACCCGCCCGATGTCCGGCATGCTGCCGGGAGAACAACCGTCCAGGGGGACTATCAGTATGAAGTATGGTTTGACCAAGACTCGCGTGCGCCTTGCTAGCGGTGCTGCGATTCTTGCGCTCAGCGCGGGCGCTGCGATGGCCCAGGAAACCGTCGAGCAGGTTGTGGTGTCCTCGACCCGCCTGCAGAACGCCGGCTTCGATGCCCCGACCCCGACCACCGTCATCAGCGCGGCCGACCTGCAAGCCCAGGCCAAGCCCAGCGTCTTCGACGCCATCACCGAACTGCCGGCCCTGCAGGGCTCCACCGGCGTCGGCTACAATACCGGTTCGACCACCACCGGCCTGATCGGGCTGTCGGCGCTGAACCTGCGCGGTCTGTCCGCTCTGCGTACCCTGGTGCTGCTGGACAGCCAGCGCGTCGTGGGTGCCAACTTCAACGGCGTGGTTGACGTCAGCCAGATGCCGCAGCTCCTGATCCAGCGCGTGGACGTGGTGACGGGCGGTGCGTCGGCCTCCTGGGGTTCGGACGCCGTCTCGGGCGTGGTCAACTTTGTGACCGACAAGAAGTTCGAGGGCTTCAAGATGAACGCCCAGGCCGGTCTGTCCACCTATGGCGACGCCGGCAATACGCTGTTCCAGGCTGCCGCGGGTACCTCCTTCGCCGGCGGCCGCGGTCATTTCGAAATCGCGGGTGAATATGCCTATAACGACGGCCTGCTGCCGCGTTATCCGGTCGAGACCCAGCACACCGCCCAGCCGAACATCGGCGGCCGCACCCTCGCTCGTCAGTCGGGCCAGATGAGCTATTCCAGCGACGCCGCCACGCCGGCCGGCCAGCCCCGCACCCTTTATGGGCCCCTGATTCAGGGCACCCAGGTCGCGGCCTATGGCATCATTCAAAGCGGCCCGTTGGCCTTCACCACCTTCGACCGCAGCGGTCGTCCGGTCGCGTTCGATCTGGCCGGCAGCTGCTTCAAGAATCCAAATGGAACGCTGGGCGGTTCGCCGACCAACAGCTCAAACTGCTTCGGCACGCCGAGCGATCCGGGCAACCAGGCCGATCAGCATGAGTTCACCCAGGGCCTGTACGACCCGCTGACCCGCGGCAATATCTATGCGCGCGTGTCTTATGACCTGTCGCCCAACGCCGAAATCTTCGCCAGCCTGATCTATTCGGCTGTCCGCACCGAGAACATCCCGGCGCAGGGCAACTCGGACAAGAACGGCATGACGATGCGCTGCGACAATGCCTTCCTGTACCAGACCTTCCAGGGTACGGCGTTCGGCCTGAACGGCGCCTCGCCCGCGGCCTTCGCGGCTGGTTGCGGTGCCGCTACCGTGGCGCTTGCCGGTGGCACCACCGCGGCCCAGGCTGCTGCCGCGGCTGCGCCTTCTACTGCCAGCTTCACCTATGGTTCGCAGTGGGCCAACATCCCCACCGACCAGCTGATGTTCCTGATGCGCACCATGCGCCGCTACACGGTTGGCGGTGACGGCACCTTCAACCTGTTCGGCAAGACCTGGAGCTGGGACAGCTACTTCCAGCATGGTGAGAGCGATACCGGCATCAAGATCTACAACATGCCGCTGTCGGGCGCGCCGAACGCCTTCGGCGCCGGTGTCAACGGGCAGCTTTCGCGGTTCAACCTGGCGCAGGATGCGGTGTATAATGGCGTCGGCCAGATCGTCTGCCGCAACACCATTGCGCAGTCCTTCGGCTGCGTGCCGTTCAACCCCTTCAGCGGCACCTCGCTGACCCCCGGCCAGGTCGCCTATTTCGACGGCCAGAACGTCCCGGGCGGCACCACCATTGGACCGACGGCGGTCATGACCCAGCGTCAGGAAGCCTTCAGCTTCGCCGTCAACGGTTCGCCGATCGACGACTGGGCGGGTCCGATCTCCGTCGCTGCCGGTTACGAATATCGCGAGGAGCATTACAGCCAGCGCTCCGACCCCTATTCGGGCGGCATCACCGCTTCCACTCCGGCCACCGTCAACGAGCCCTGTACGGATCCCTTCATCGATTGCGGCACGACTTCTGCCGGGTCGCTGGGCGCCTGGAACGCGGGCAACTACCATGACGGCCGTGGTACCTATCACGTGAATGAAGTGTTCGTTGAGTTCGGCGTGCCGCTGCTCAACGACCAGTTCTGGGGCAAGGCTGACCTGGACATAGCGGGCCGCCATGCGCGGTACTCGACCGCCGGCGACGCCAACACCTGGAAGGTGGGTATGACCTGGGATACACCTGTCCCCGGCATCCGCCTGCGCGCTCTGCAGTCGCGGGACATTCGTGCCCCCAACCTGTCGGAACTGTTCTCGCCCCCGCAGGGCCTGAACGGCAGCGTCAACAACGACTTCTGGAATGCCATTCCGGGCGCGAACGGTGCCGGCCAGACCCAGCAGGTTCGCCAGCTCAACGAAGGTAACACCTTCCTGAAGCCGGAAAGGTCGCAGACGACGCAGGCTGGTATCGTATGGCAGCCGGATTTCCTGCCCGGCTTCCAGTCGTCGATCGACTATTACCGCATCCGGGTTCAGGGCGCGGTGTCGGCACTGTCCCTGCAGAATGTGGAAGACCTCTGCTTCAACTCCGGCGGCACGTCCATCTTCTGTAACCAGGACGCTATCACCACCGCCAACGGCGTGAACCAGAGTGCTGCCAATCCCGGCATCACCAACACGCCCGGCCAGCTGACGGCCGTCCATTCCAAGGCCTTCAATGCCGCGACCTTGACTACGGACGGCTTCGACCTGGAATCGAGCTATCAGTTCGACATGCAGGAGTATGACATCCCCGGCAGCTTCACGCTCCGTTCGCTGGTCAATCACACCAGCAAGTACATCTCCGACAGCGGCATCCCCGGTACTCAGCGGAATGTCGAGTTGGCAGGTAACTTGAACGGCAGCGGCGGCAGCTCGACCTACAACCAGTCGGGCGGCAACGTGCTGAACTGGAAGCTGCTGGAGACCCAGAGCTATCAGAATGACGTCTGGGGCATGACCCTGACGGAACGCTGGTACTCGGGCGGCGTGAACACCAACCGCAACACGCTGGTCTGCGCTCCTGGCACCTGCCCGGCTCCGACCGTCCAGACGCCCACCATCAACTTCAACAAGGTGGACTCGATCCTGTACTTCGACGTCGGGGCGAACTGGAATGTCAGCGACAAGACCCAGCTCTATGCCAATGTCGATAACCTCGCCAACATCCGTCCGCCGGATACCGGTGGCCAGAACGCCAGCAACAATCTGTATGACGTGATCGGCCGCATGTACCGCATCGGCGTCCGCTTCTCGAACTAAGAGAAGCCGGTACGGCAAAGAACAGGGGCTCCCGGCAACGGGAGCCCTTTTCTTTTCCAATATCTTCCGGACCGGGATGAAGCCGCCACCTGGGCTCTTCCATATGGGGGCTGCTTGAAGGAAATTGCGGGAGATCGAAAATCCATCCCGGGATGCCATGAGCGGCGCGAACACCGCCCTAATCGATGAAGGCGAGCTTTTGCTGGACGAAGGCAAGGCGGCAGAGGCACTGCGGCTGTTCGATCGGGTCCTGGAGGCGGGCGCCGATTTCATGGCGCTTCACGGGCGCGCGAGTGCGCTGCATATGCTTGGCCGTTCTGCCGAGGCGCTGGCCGATTTCGACGCTGCGCTCTGCCTCAGGCCTGCGGACATCGCAGCCACGGCCAACCGGTCGCATGTGCTGCAGACCATGGGCCGTCATGACGAGGCGCTCGAGGGCTACGACCGGATACTGCAATTGCGGCCCGACTGCGCTCCCATTCTCTATAGCCGCAGCAATGTTCTGCAGGAATTGAATCGTTTTGACGAAGCGCTGGCCGGCTACAACCGGGTTCTGGCGCAAAATCCTGCCGACCCGGCGGCGCAAAACAACCGCGGGAATACCTTGATGAAGATGCGGCGCTACGCGCAAGCGCTGGCTGATTTCGATGCCGTTCTGGCGGTGCGGCCAGGTTTTGCCAATGCCCTGTACAATCGAGGCCGGGCTTTGTGCGAGAGCGGCGATATCGCCAACGGCATGGATGACTTCCGTCGCGCGGCGGCTGCATTCGAGGAGGCTGCGGTTCAGCCGATCCCGGCGCCAAAGGCGCGCCATGATGCGGAACAACAGGCTTGGCTGGCGGCGCAGGGGATTTTTGCGGCCGTGGCAGGCCCGGTGCATATTGCAGCAGGGGCGCGCTTGCCCGGCGCCGCGATCGATCCGGCAAACGCGGAAAAGGTCGAGCAGGCCTGGCGCGATACAGACCCAAAGCTGGTGGTCATCGACAATTTGCTGACCCCGGAAGCGCTCGTTGCGCTGCGGCGCTTTTGCCTGGAGTCAACGATCTGGAGCAAGACCTACGCACGCGGCTACCTTGGGGCCTTTCCCGAGAGCGGCTTTGCGTGCCCCTTGCTGGCGCAAATAGCCGAGGAATTTCGCACGGCGTTCCCTTCGATCTTCGGCGCGCATCCGTTGGTCTATCTATGGGGGTTCAAATACGACAGCCGGCATCACGGCATTGAAGTCCATGCCGATCAGGCGGCCGTGAACGTCAATTTCTGGATCACGCCAGATGAAGCCAATCTTGATCCAGATCATGGTGGGCTGGTCGTGTGGGACAAGGCGGCTCCGCTGGATTGGGACTTCACGAAGTTCAATGCGGATATTCCCGCCGCCCGGCGCTTTTTGGAAAGTTCGGTCGCCCGCCCGATTACCATCCCGTATCGTGCGAACCGGGCCGTGATCTTCGATTCCGATCTGTTCCACGAGACAGATACGATCACGTTCCGGGAGGGGTATGAGAATCGCCGGATCAATTGCACGCTGCTCTATGGGTTCCGGGATTCCAAATAACCGTGACGGGCGGCTAGCGCGCGGGAGCCTCACGGCTAAGCCATTGAATTTCCTTGAAAAGTGTATCAGGAACCTGAACGGCAGATAAATGCCTGCCTCAGAACCGGTTCATGGACACCCTGTCATGGTGCTCCTCAACGATGCAGGCGAAAGGCCGGCATCCAGGAGAAAGGAAGAACACCATGAAACGCCTTCTTTCAGCTGCACTGGCCGGCACAATGGCTCTGTCGCTGTTGGGCGCCACCGCTGCCTCGGCACAGTCTTATCGTCATGGCGGTTTCGGTCACGGCGGTTACAGCCGTGGCTGGCATGGCCGCGACAATACCGGCGCGCTGGTCGGTCTCGGTATCGGTCTGTTCGCCCTGGGCGCCATCGCGGCGGCCTCGAGCCACGACCGCTATTATGACCGGTACGATTACGGCCCGCCTCCGCCGCCCCCGCCGCCCCCGGCTTATGGGTATGGCTACGGCTACCGCTACTAAGCTGATACGGGCCCCGGACAATGTCCGGGGCCCTTTCGGCTAGTAGGGTTTGTAGCTTTTTTCCTCGATCAGGGCCGAACCCAGCACCAGATTGATCTGGCGCTTTATCGCCCCACGTTCGTCGTTGGTCTTGTAGACCGATCGCGCCAGGGCGACGAAACTCTCGCCGAAATCGCCAGCCCGTTCGTGCTCCCGAATCCGGTCCTCGATCTCCCACAGCGCTTGGTTCAGGGTTTTCAGCTGGGCCGCCAGAGGTGCGGTCCGGGCAAGAACCGGCGCTGCGATCTGTTGCAGCATCGTCAATTCCTTTCCGGCATTGGCGCGCGCCTGCGCGGTGGGAAGGCGGGCAACCTTGATCTCCAGGATGGAAATCTTGTCCAGAAGCTCGCCCCAGGACGTGGGGACTTGCGGAATATCATCGTCCATCGCGCGGCCTTGATTCCATTGGCCCCTTATAGCCCGGCGGGGCGAATCGCCGCAAAATCAAGGAAAATCCGGCTCTTGCGCGAGGCCCCGGGGAGGGCCTAAACGGGGCAAATCATGCATTCCGCCGGGGGCGGCAAGCCCCATTTCCGCACCATCGCCCTGATTGTCGGCGCCGCCATGTTCATGGAGCAGCTGGACGGCACCGTGCTGGCCACGGCCCTGCCCAGCATGGCGCGGGATCTTGGGGTCACGGCCACAAGCCTGTCCATCGCTCTGACCTCCTATCTGATCAGCCTGGCGATATTCATTCCGGTGTCGGGCCGCATTGCAGACCGCTTCGGCGCGCGCAATGTGTTTCGCAGCGCCATCGTTATTTTTCTGATTGGCGCCATCACCTGTGCCAACGCTCCCAATGTCATCACCCTGGTTCTTGCGCGCTTTTTCGAAGGTATTGGCGGCGCGCTGATGATGCCGGTGGGGCGGCTGGTCTTGATGCGCAATGTGGAAAAGCGCGACCTGATCCATGCCACCAGCTGGGTGTTGATCCCCGCCGTGGTGGGCCCGATCCTGGGCCCGCCGGTGGGCGGCTTCATCGTCACCTATCTGCATTCCTGGCGCTGGATCTTTTATCTCAATGTCCCAACCGGCCTGATCGGCATCGTGCTGGTCAGTCTTTTCATTCCCAACAGCAGGGGCGAGGTGCCGGAAAAGCCCGACTATAAGGGCGTCTTCCTCTCCAGCCTGTCGCTGGGCCTGTTCCTGTTCGGCTTCGAGCTGATCAGCCATGAGGGGCTGCTCTATCTTGCCTTGTCTTTCCTGACCGTGGGGACCTTGCTGGGCGTGCTTTACGTCTATCACGCCCGCCGCACTAAGGATCCCATCCTGGATATTTCGCTGATGAAGATCCCGACTTTCGGGACTTCGGTGATGGCCGGCGCGATCACGCGCGTGACCCAAGGTGCCCATCCCTATCTTCTGCCGCTGATGATGCAGCTTGGCTTTGGCCTGTCGGCGGCGCAGTCCGGCGCGATGACCCTGGCCACCGCGCTCGGCTCCATCGCCGCCAAGCCGGTGGCGCCCACCTTGCTGCGCCGTTTCGGTTTTCGCGACACGCTTGTGGTCAACGGCTTTTTCGCCAGCTCCGGTTACATGATTTGCGGGTTGTTCCGTCCCGGCTGGCCGCTGCCGGTGATGTTCGCCCTGATGGTGATGAGCGGTTTTTTCATGTCCATCCAATTCACCGGCTTCAACACCATCGCCTATGACGAGGTCAGCCAACAGCGCATGGGCGCGGCGACCAGCTTCTACACGACCTTCCAGCAATTGATGCTGTCGGTTGGGATTTGCTCTGGCGCCGCCGCGCTGCAGGCCGCGATGGTTCTGCGCGGCCATCCGCGGCCCTTGTTCTCGGATTTTACCGCCGCTTTCTGGGCCGTCGCGGCGGTGTCGCTGCTGGCCACCATCTGGAACCGGCGCTTTGCCCATGATGCGGGCCATGAGATCAGCGGTCATACCCCGCGCACCTGGCCGGCGCGCCAGGTGATCAAGGAGCCGCGCGGGCTCAATTCGTAAGGCGAGCGTCATGTCCGAGAGCTTCAAGATCGGTGGCAAGGTCACGGTGAACCGGCTGGGCTTCGGCGCCATGCAGATTACCGGCCCGGGGGTCTGGGGCCCGCCGCGTGACAGGGGCGAAGCTTTGCGGGTGCTGAAGCGGCTGCCGGAGCTTGGCATCAACTTCATCGATACCGCCGATTCCTATGGTCCGGATGTATCGGAGCAGCTGATCCGCGAGGCGCTCTATCCCTACAGGGGCTTGTTGATTGCCACCAAGGCCGGTTTCACCCGCAGTGGCCCGAACATGTGGCACATCAACTGCCGTCCCGAGCATCTGGTCGCCAGCGCAAAAAAGAGCCGCGAAAAACTGGGCGTGGAGCAGATTGCGCTCTGGCAGCTTCATCGCATCGATTCCCGCGTGCCGTGCGCCGAGCAGTTCGGTGCGGTGAAGCAACTGCTGGACGAGGGCGTAATTGCCCGCGCCGGCCTGTCGGAAGTTTCGGTCGCCGACATCAAGCAGGCCTCACAGGTCTTTCCGGTGGCCACGGTCCAGAACAGCTACAACCTGGCCGATCGCGACAGCGATGAGGTGGTGGATTACTGCCAGGCCAATGGCATTGGCTTTATTCCCTATTATCCCTTGGGCGATGGCGATCTGGCCCGGCCGGGCGGGGCGCTGGACAAGCTGGCCAAGGCAAAGGGCGCTGCCGTGGGGCAGGTGGCTTTGGCCTGGCTGCTCAAGCGCTCACCGGTGATGTTACCCATCCCCGGCACCTCGAAGGTCGCGCATCTGGAAGAGAATGCCAAAGCCGCGAGCCTGACCCTGACGGACGAAGAGTTCGCCTCTCTAGACCGCAAGCGCCGCTGAGCCGGGGTCTTTTGCGTCGTGGGTTCGTCGAAAGGCTTGCCCGTATTTCCGATACGGGCGGCGCCTTTCTCCTGCCCACGCCACAAAATCCCTCCGGCTCCGTGGTTAAATCTGGTTCGAACTTGCTCTAAGCTGCCGCCAAATAAGGCGTTAGGCGAAGCCGAACCGCTCATTAAAAAGGGGATAGCGGGATGAAGCTCAGGATTGTGCTGCTCGCGTGCGTCTTGGCGTCACCGGCAAGCGCCGCTGTGACCGGGCTCACGGTTGAAAAGATCGGGCCTCTGCCGGACGGCTATGAGTTGCTCGAAGGCCATTTCAGTGGCGCCCTGAACCCGAACGACCCGCACAACGCCATCATCAGCGACATCAAGCTTGCGCCGAAGAATGCCGCCGGCCGGGTCGAATATGCCGCCACCTTCGCCATCGCCCGCCCCACGGGCGCCACCTCTGGTGTGCTGGTCTACGACGTATCCAATCGCGGCCGGGGCGCGGCCACCGCGCTGGGCGACGGCCATATCAATGTTCTCAGCGGCTGGCAGGGCGACCTGGACGACAAGCCAGGCGTGCAGCGCATCGATCTGCCGTCCGCGCCGGTCACCGGCCCCGTCACGGTGCGCTTCATGGATATGCCGGCCGGCACCACGACCATGCTGGTCAAGGACGGCCCGCAGGGGACCTATGGCAGCCGCGGCTTCGAGGCGGCGACCGCCGATGGCGCAAGGCTTTATACCGGCGTCTCCGACGACAGGCCCGGCGAACAGAAGGAAGTGCCCAGGAGCGACTGGGCCTTTGCCGATTGCTCCACGACGCCATTCCCTGGCAAGCCGGATCTGACCAGGCTGTGCGTCAAGGGCGGGTTCAATCCGACGCTGGCCTATACCCTGGCCTTCACCGCCAAGAATCCGAAGGTGTTCGGTATCGGCCTTGCCGCCACCCGCGATCTGGTCGCCTTCCTGCGCTATGAGGGCGGCGCCGTTAATCCACTGGCAGGCCAGGTGCGCTGGGCGATCGGGCGCGGCGTTTCCCAGTCGGGCAATTATCTGCGCAGCCATATCGCTCTTGGATTCAACACCGCCGAGGATGGCCGCATCGTCTTTGACGGCCTCAATCCCATCGTCGGCCCGCGCATGCTTTCCATCAACCACCGCTTTGCCTCGCCCGGCGGCCTGGTGAGCCTTTACGAGCTGGGCAGCGATGGCCCCGACTGGTGGAGCACGTACAACGACACGGCGCGCGGGCAGGGCAAGCACAGCCTGCTCGACCGCTGCCTGAAGGACAAGACCTGCCCCAAGATCGCGGAGATCTTCGGCTCGACGGAATTCTGGGACCTGCACGCCAGCCCGGATTTTGTCGGCACGGACGCGCGCGCCGATATCCCGCTGCCGGCCAATGTGCGCCGTTATTACAATGCGGGCGCCCCGCACAATGGCGGCCGCGGCGGCTTTGATCTGGTGACGCCCGCGACGCAGGCCTGTGTGCTGAGCTCCAACCCCAATCCGGCCTCCGACACCAACAAAGCGGTGTTCGCAGGCCTGGTGGACTGGGTGACCAAGGGGGCCGAGCCACCGCCCAGCATCTATCCGACCTTGGCATCCGGCGGGCTGATCACGCCGGCGGCTTACGACCGGGCCTTTCCGAAGATCGCCGGCGTGCCGCGGCCGGCCTATTCGCCGACTTATCAATATGATCTGGGCAAGAGCTTTGATTATGCCGACATGACGGGCGCCATTACCGTGGCGCCGCCGCGCATCGTCAAAGCCGTGCCGCAACTGATGCCGCGCATCGATGCCGACGGCAATGAGCTGGACGGCATCCGTTCGCCGCTGATCTCGGCGCCGCTCGGCACCTATGTCGGCTGGAATGTCTTTGCCAACGGATTCCAGAAGGGCCGCTTCTGCAACAACATCGGTGGCTTTATTCCCTTCGCCGCCACCAAGGCCGAGCGCCAGGCCAAGGGCGATCCGCGGCCATCGCTGGAAGAGCGCTATCCCAGCCATGCGGCTTACGTCGCCAAGGTGAAGGTGCAGGCCGACAAGCTGGTTGCCCAGCGCTACATGCTGCCGGACGATGCGGCGCGGATCGTCAAGGAAGCGGAAGCGTCACCGATCGCCAAAAAATAAGCAAAGAAAAAGCCGTGAAGCGGGAAATAATCGGCATCGTGATCGCGATAATGTCCTTCGGGAGCGGCCTACTAATGGTTTTGTACCCGGAGCGCTTTCGCGATGCACAGGTCGCTTGGTGGCAATCCCAACGCGGGATATGGGCCTTCCGCATCCTGGGTTTGGGGCTGATCGTCCTGGCCCTGTGGGGCGCTGACCGGATGCTCAATCCGTAGGTGAGTTTGTCGATATAATATCGCCAAAGAAAAAACCCGCCGGAAACCGGCGGGTTTTTTCATTTCAGGTCGTGCAGTAGCGCTATTTCACGCCGACCCGCACATCTTCCAGGATGCGGCGGGCGCGTGTGGTATTGAAGATGCCGCAGGAGCAGAAGCGGGCCATGGTTTCGGCCGCTTCCTTGGGCGTGCGGCGGTTCTCCTTGACGAAGCTCATCATCTTCTGCGCCAGGTTGATGGACAGCATGCCATGGCCGCACATGGTGGACAGCATGATGGCCTGCTTGCCGGGCGTGTTGTCACCCACCTTCTCGAAGCCCAGCGAATAGGCGATCGAGTGGCGCGGGATGCCAGCGAATTTGCAGGCGTTCTTGGCGTTGTCGATGGAGGAGGAGATGTTCACCGACAGGCCGAGCTGCTCTTCCTTGATGCGCTTGACGAAGGCTTCGGCGTTTTCGCGCTTGTCGAACACCGCGGCCATCGTGCCGGCCTTGGTCATGCCCGCCAGCACCTTCTTGAAGTTCGGCTTGTTGCGCTTGCCCCAGTGGCCGAAGATGCTCTTGCTCTTGGTTGGCCTGAGCGAGCCGCCATGCAGGGCATCGCCCAGGCTGCAGGGGCTGTATTCCGCCGCGATCTGCATGAAGCGCTTCTGGGCCGCCAGCGCGTCGCCGCTCTGGCCCGCCGCCTTGCTCTTGGCCGGCAGCGAAAAGACGATGTAGTCGTCGACAAAGCTCTCGGCTTTGCCGTAACGGTGCAGGGTGTTGGTCATGCGTTCACCACTTCCTTCGGCGCCGCAATCGGTGCGGCGTTGGTCAAATCACGGATCACCTTGCGGCCCAGCCCGATATTGGTCTTGGCGCGCTGCGGGTCATAGCCCAGCTTCTTGAGAATGGGCAGGACGATGGTCTCCTCGCCGTCGGAGTCGCAGCGCACGCCCACGCCGATCACGACCTGGGTATTGATGCGCTTTTCCACTTCCCAGATGATGCGAATGATCTCTTCGGTGCGCGCCACTTCCACCTTGATCTCGATGATGGCGCTCATCACTTTTTCATTCAGGATGTCGGCGCGGATATCGCCGGTGGTGACGTCGGTCATCAGGGTGGTGATGGGATTGTTTTTCTCGAACGACACGCCGGCCTTGGCGAGTTCGCGGCTCATCTCCTGGAAGTCGCGGAAGCGGGCGCCGATGCCGGGGCGGCCCAGTTCGATGGTGAAGCCGACCTGGCCGATGCCGACACGGTCGGTGACGTCGTTGGTCTTCACTTCCTCGGTACCGCGGCCCGAGATGCCGGTGGATTCATGGGGCACGCGCGGATCGGAGAAGGCCCGGCGCACCACGCGGGGCCATTCCAGCTGGTCTGGCTCGAAGGCGGTGGTGGGGCAGACGTCGGGCTCCGGCTCGAAGCGGACGCGGAAATTGGCCAGGGTACGGCGGACAAAGCGCACCGTGCTGGGCGGCAGCACTTCCTTGGAAAGGCCGTTGTAGCAGGCGTAGCATTCCACGCATTCGTCGCGGTTGATGGTGGCCCGCTTCAGCTCCGGATCGACATAGATGGCGCCCATCGGGCAGACATAAGTGCAGTTGCCGCAGGCGACGCACTTGGCGGGATTGATCTTCATTGTATTTCCTTTCCGGAAAAAACACTCCCCCTGGCCGGGGATTTCGCGGTTGGCCGGGATTAGAAGGACTCCATTTCGCAAGTGCAAGCCTTTTCCGGATTTCGGCTTTAAAGCTGCGCGCTATTGCGATCCTGTCGCAACAATGCGTGCCGAAACGACCAGTTTCATGTCTTTATTACGCAAGAAGTACAAAAATTCCTGCTTCCGGGAATCACCCTGCCTCCTGCTATCGTGGCGCCAAAATAAGGGGATCCCCAGTGACCATGATCAAGTCTGCCGCTCTTGCCCTGTTTCTGGCCGCGCCGCTGACGGCGCTGGCCCAGCCCGTCGACCAACCCAAGGCGCCACCCAATCCCAAAACCAATCGCTATGTGGAAGTGCCCGGCTTCTTCAAAATGCCGCCCGGCCGCCAGATGGGTTCGTCCAGCGCGGTGTTCGGCGACAGCAAGGGCCATATCTGGGTGGTGGACCGCTGCGCCGCCAACAGCTGCGTCGGCAGCAAGCTCGATCCGGTGATGGAGTTCGACGCCAATGGCAATTTCGTCAAGGCGTTCGGCGCCGGCCTGCTCCAGTTCGCGCACGACCTCTTCATCGACAAACAGGATCACCTGTGGGTCGCCGACAATGTTCCGACCGACGGCACAGGCAGCAAGACGCAGGGCCAGGTCGTGCTGGAGTTCGACACCAGCGGCAAGCTCCTGCGCACCATGGGCAAGCCCGGCGTCGCCGGCAGCGGTCCGAATTTGTTCAAAGAGCCCAATGCGGTTCTGGTGGCGCCCGATGGCAGCCTCTTTGTCGCCGAAAACCATACCCGCGATCTGAAGGGTCATCCGCGCATCATCAAGTTCGATGCGAACGGCAAGTTCATCAAGGAGTGGGGCTCATCCGGTACGGGGCCGGGCCAGTTGGGCATGCCGCACTGCCTGGCGATGGACTCCAAAGGCAATCTCTATGTCGGCGACCGTGACAACAACCGCATCCAGGTCTTCACCCAGGATGGCAAGTTCCTCAGTCAGTTCACCCAGTTCGGCCGTCCCAGCGGCATCGTCATCGACCGCAACGACATTCTGTATGCCAGCGACTCCGAGTCCAAGAACAAGGACGGCTATGGCCATAATCCGGGCTTCAAGCGCGGCGTGCGCATCGGCAGCGTGAAAGACGGTGTTGTGACGGATTTCATCCCCGACGACGTGGCGGATGCGGAATCGAGCTCCACCAGCGGCGGTGAGGGCGTCTGGGCCGATGGCAAGGGCGCGGTCTATGTCGCCGAGGTGGGGCAGAAGCGGGTGCTGAAGTACGTAAAAAAGTAAGCGGCGCTAGCCGGACTAACGGATCACCCGGGCTCCCTTGCCCTTCATCACCGCTTCGACTTCCGCGACGTTGACCATCGACGTATCGCCCGGCGTGGTCATGGCCAGCGCGCCATGCGCCGCGCCATATTCCACGGCTGCCTGCGGCCCCTTATTTTCCAGGAAGCCATAGGCCAGGCCGCTGGCGAAGCCGTCGCCGCCGCCGACGCGGTCATAGATCTCCAGGTTCTCGCGCATCATGGACTGATAGAATTCCCCGCCTGCATAAAGAATGGCGGACCAGTCATTGACGCTGGCGGTCTTGGCGTTGCGCAAGGTGGTGGCGGCGACCTTGAAATTGGGGAACTGCTTTACCGCGGTGGCGATCATCTTCTTGAAGTTCGCCGGATCGATGGCCGAGATATGCTCGTCCAGGCCTTCGACTTCGAAGCCCAGGCAGGCGGTGAAGTCTTCCTCATTGCCGATCATGACATCGACATATTTGGCGATGTGGCGATTGATCTTCTGTGCCCCTTCCTTGCCGCCCTGGCTCTTCCACAGGCTGGCGCGGTAATTCAGGTCATAGGAGACGATGGTGCCGTATTTGCGCGCCGCTTCCACCGCCTCGATCACGGCTTCGGAGGTGTTGGGCGCGAGCGCGGCGAAGATGCCGCCGGTATGGAACCAGCGCACGCCTTCCTCGCCGAACAGCTTTTCCCAGTTCACTTCGCCAGGCCGGATCTGCGAGGCGGCACTGTGGCCGCGATCCGAACAGCCCAGGGCGGCGCGGATGCCAAAGCCTTTTTCGGTGAAGTTGAGGCCGACGCGGGTGTTGCGGCCCAGGCCGTCGAAATCGCGCCAGATGATGTGCGAGGTGTCGACACCGCCCTGGCAGATGAAATCCTCCACCAGCCAGCCCAGATCGTTCCTGGGCAGGGCGGTGACGACGCTGGAACGCTTGCCCCAGCATTTGCGCATGGCGCGGGCGACATTGTATTCGCCGCCGCCTTCCCAGACCTGGAACTGGCGGGCGGTGCGCACGCGGCCGAAGCCGGGATCGAAGCGCAGCATCACTTCGCCGAAGGAGACGCAGTCCCATTTCACATCGGCGGCGGGGCGGATCTTCAAAATATCGCTCATGGCTTACTTTCCCCGGATGCGCTTGATGAGGGCGATGGTCTCGGCGACCTTCTTCTCGATGCCGGCATAATCCTTGGCTGCCAGCAATTCCTTGGTGATCAGGTTCGAGCCGATGCCGCAGGCGACAATGCCGGCGCCGAACCACTTTTTCAGCGACTCTTCCGAGGTATCGACACCGCCGGTGGGCATGATACGGGTCCAGGGCATGGGTCCCAGGACATTCTTGACGAATTCGGGCCCGCCGACGCTGGAACCGGGAAAGACCTTGACGATCTCGCAGCCCAGTTCCTCGGCGGCGGAGATTTCCGAGGCCGAGCCACAGCCGGGGCTGTAGGGAATCTTGCGGCGGTTGCAGACCTTGGCGACATCGGCGTTGAGAATGGGCCCAACCACGAACTTGGCGCCATTGGCGATGAATAGGCCCGCCGTCGGCGCATCAACCACCGAACCCACGCCCATAATGACGCTGGGATCGGCCTTGGCGAAATGGCGCGCGACGTCCAGAAAGGTCTGGGCCGCGAAGTCGCCGCGGTTGGTGAATTCGATGCATTTGGCGCCGCCATTGGCGCAGGCCTGGATCACCCTGAGGCAGACCTCGGTGTCGGGGTGAAAAAAGACAGGGATCACGCCCTGGCTAACCATTGCCTGCAGTACCGCCATACGATCGTGAGTCATTAAGTGGTCCCCGAAAGAGGGCCGTACTGACAAGCAGTCTCGGCCCGTTTTTGCGGCGCCCTTATAACCGAGGGGCCCCGGACCCGGTAGCCATAAGCTCCGGCTTCGCCCGGCGGAAATTGGGCGGAAAACCTCGATTTTTCGAAGGCCCCCGGGCCTTCGGACCCAAGCGTTCGGTGCCGGCTTGGCCGCGTCCGGCAGGGAGGAGCCGGCGGGACGGGTGCCGGCCCTGACGGTCTGCCGGACCTGCCGGCGTTAACCACGGTTCCGGCGCCCATCACAGCGTGTGGGAGCTCGGCGGTGATCGCCCTGATGGCGTCCAAGGCCGGGCAGTGTGCAGCGCTTCTACCAGCGCTTCGGCCAGCGGCACGGCATGGCCCAAATGCTAGATCACGATGTCCCGAAGACCCGCCCCGCCCTCCGCTTTTTGGAGGAATTCCGGGCCCGCGCGGGCCTGCTATGTGACTGGATTATAACGTATGTTTCCGTACACGGATTACGCAGAAAAACCTGTAAAATCGGGCTTTTTCTTGCCCCCGCGACGCCCCGCCGCGCTCCATTCCGGGCCTTGCGCGTTATGCTTTTGCGCCTACTTTAGCGGTGTCATGGCAGGGCTGACCCTCACTCCGGAAATGCTCGAAGGCGCGTATGAATATCTGCGCGTCAGCGCTCCTTTTTGCAGCTGGGGCTTGCCGCACGCCGACCATGTCAGCTTCCGGGTGATGGGCGCCAAGGACCGCTTCGGCCATTTCCGCGGCCGGCACCGGCGCGCCAGCGGCGATGATTTCAGCGAGATCGCGATTTCCGCCGGGCTGGTGAAGAGCACTGACCTGCTGCTCTCCACCATGGCGCATGAGATGATCCATCTCTATCAGGACGAGACCGGAACCGCGCGCGGCCATCACAATCCGAAGTTCCGCAAGCTGGCCAAGCGGGTCTGCCGGATTCACGGCTTCGATCCCGAGAGCTTCTAACCCAAGCTTCTAAATCGGCTTTTCGTAGACCCGATAGGTCTTGTAGGGCACCCCGCCCACCATCTCGATCACATGGCGAACTCTGGTGTTGCGTTCCAGGATCCACGACAGTTCGCTGTCCGTGACGCCCAGCGAGAAATTGAAATCCCGGACCGAATGCATCACCGACAGGGCCAGGGCCGCGCCGATGGGCGAGGCTTGCAGCGCCTTGCGCACGCCCATCATCGGCATGCGCGCGGTTTTCGGCCGCTTCACCTTCATGCGCCAGATGAGCTTGATCCAGTTGAAGGGAAACAGCCGTCCCTTCATGTCGCGGATCGCTTCATTGAGATTGGGGAAGATGGCCGTGAAGGCGGCCGGCTCGCCTTTGTATTCGGCGATAGCGACATCGCCCGGCCGCAGCAGCAGCTTGAGGACGCCGGCGAGATCGTCGATCTCGGCCTTGGTCATGGGCACATAGCCCCAATTGTCGGACCAGGCGTCGTTGATGATATCCAGCAGCATCGCCACTTCGTCCCGGAAATGCGCCTTGTCCATGCGGATGTTGCGCAAGGTGACGTCGCCGCCACGCAAGGCGCGCGCCATCAACTTCTCCCAGGTCTGGGTCGAGGCCTGGGGATCGTAGGCATAGGCGATCAGATCCTCGGCCTTGGCGTAGCCGGCAGCGGTGATGCGATCGGCATAGTAGGGGCGGTGATGGTTCATCATGACATAGGGCGGGGTGTCGAAACCCTCGACCAAGAGGCCCGGCTGGTCCCATAGGGAAAAACTCACCGGCCCGATGGCGCGCTGCATGCCCTGCGCGCGCAGCCAGTCCTCCGCGGCTTTCAGCAGTGCGTTGAACACGTCCTGGTCGTCAATCGCCTCGATGAAGCCGAAATGGCCGGAGGCGTCGCGATAACGCTCCTGATGCAGCCGGTCGACCTGGGCGGTGATGCGCCCAACTACCTCGCCGCCCCGCCGGGCGATGAAGAACTCGGCCTTGGCGTGCTGGAAATAGGGATTGTGTTTGGGGTCGAAGTGAAAGCGGCGCTCCAGAAGCAGCGGCGCCACCCAGTTGGGATCATCGGCATAAATGCGATAGGGCAGGTGGTGGAAGGCGTGCCAGTCGGCTTTGCTTCGTACCGGGACAATTTCCACAGCTGCGCTCAAGGCCCGGATTCCTTTGATGAAAGCGGCGGAACCATAGCCTCGCATCGCCTGATTTGGTAGGAAGCATTTGCCGCATTGGGGCGGCGGTTAGCGGATGCGCATGGGGCAGAAGACCATCCTGATTACAGGCGCCTCCAGCGGCATCGGCGCCGCCCTGGCGCGGGTCGAGGCGCGCTCTGGCGTTACACTTCTGTTATGGGGTCGCAATGCCACGCGCCTTGAAGAGGTGGCGAAAGAATGCCGCGCGCGCGGCGCCGAAACCCGTGCCGAGATATTCGATCTCAGCGACAGCGCCGGCTTCGTGCCCAGGCTGGCGGCAGCCGATGCCGCCACGCCAATCGATCTTGCCGTCTTCAATGCCGGGCTTGGCGGCACCGCGCCCGACGATGCGGTAACCGAGGGTCCGGAAGTTGCGCGCGCCATCGCCGAGGTCAATTTCGTCGCGCCGATCGTGGGCGCGCATCTGATCGCCGAAGCCATGGCCAGGCGCGGCGGCGGCCAGATCGTGCTGATCGGCTCGATCTCGGAATCTTATCCCCTGCCGATGGCGCCGACCTATGCCGCCACCAAGGCGGGCCTTCGCATGTTCGCTGAGGCCTTGCGTCTGAGGCTGACCAAACACCATGTGAAGGTCGCCCTGGTCTCGCCGGGCTTCATCGATACGCCCATGAGCCAACAGCTGACACAGCCCAGGCCGTTCCTGATGGGCGCCGACGCCGCGGCCCGCACAATCAGCCGTCGCGTCGCCCGCGGGGACGCCACCATCGTGGTGCCATGGCAGTTCCGGATCCTGCGGGCGGCGACCAATCTGCTGCCGCGCTTTATCCTGCACTGGGTTCTGGCCCGTTCATGAATGCCCCCGATGTCGCGCCCGAAGCGGGCCTGCTGTCGCGGCTGAAGGCCAGCCTTGTCGGCCGCCTCAGTCTGATGCTGCTGCAATGGGGCATTCCGCTGCTGTTGCTGGCAGTGATCGGGCATCGGCTGACCCTGCTGGGCTGGCGGCAGATCTGGGACGCGCGCCCAGCCAATCCGGGCTTCTATCTGCTGCTGGTCATGCAGTTCTTTCTTCAGCCGCTGGGCGACTATCTGGTCTATCGCAATCTGTGGGGTGCAAACCGCCCGCCGCTGGCGGTGATTTTGCGCAAGCGGTTGATGAACAGCTTCATGCTGGACTATTCCGGCGAGGCATTTTTCTTCCTCTGGGCCAAGCGGCATCTCAATGTTTCGCGCAGCCTGCTGGTGCATGCCATCAAAGACTCCAACATCCTGTCGGGTGGCGCGGGCCTTGCCATGGTCTATCTGCTGCTGCTGCTGCTGCTGGCCAGTGGCGGCTTGCATATACCGGCGGTGATGGGCGCCCATGTCGCGCTCTATGTGCTGGCCGGCACGGTGCCGCTGATCCTGTCTGCCATCTTGGTCTTGGGCCACCGCAAGCTGACCGCGCTCAGCCGCCGCCAGATCGCCATGACTTTCGCCATCCATTTTTCGCGCGCCGCCACGGTGCTGGCGGTTGAATTCGGGCTGTGGGAGCTGTCGGGTGCGCTGCCATCCGCCATTGCCTCCCTGCAGTTCGTCACTTTGCGGCTGGTGGTGACGCGTCTGCCGCTGGTGCCCAACAAGGACCTGATTTTTGTCGGCGCGGGTATCGCCACCGCGGGCCTTGCCAAGATCGCTCTGACGCCGGTCGCCACGGTGCTGGTGATCCTGGCGGCGGCCGATCTGGTTCTGGCGGCCAGCGTGGCGACGATTACCTGGTTTCTGGCGCCACGCGGCGAATGGCAGGCACGATGAGCCGGCGGCTGCGCTCACCGATGTTCTGGATTCTGTTGCTGGCGGCGGGGCTGAGGCTGGCGGGATTGGCCTGGGGGCTGCCCGCGGCCGATGGCTGGGACGATGACGGCTTCGCGCCGCGCAATTTTCTCACCGCCCTGGCGCTGACCTGGAAGCCGGGCGCTTACTTCACCTATCCGCCGCTGCACGCCTTGCTGCTGGCGCTGCCATCCTTGCCGGTGGCGGGCTGGGCGCTGGCGCATGCGCCGTCTCTGTCTCAGCATGACGTCATCGCGACCATCACCCAACCGCAATACATGACGTATTTCGCTGTGCTCGGCCGGCTGGCCGGTCTGGCGATGTCGCTGGGCATCATCTGGACCATCGGCGAGATGGCGCGGCTGGTGGCCGGCGGGGCGTTAGGCGATAGCCGGACCGCCCCATCAAAAAGTCGCGCTGGCCTGTTCGCCGCGGGCGCCTGCGCGCTCAATTTCGCGCTCACATACTATGGCCAGGTCAGCAATCTGGATGTGCCCTACCTGTTCTGGGGGTTGCTGTCGCTCCTGTGGTGCATGCGGGCGGTGACGGAAGAAGCGCCGCGCCGTTTCTGGCTGGCGGCTTTGTTCGCTGCGGCGGCGGTCGCCACCAAGGATCAAGCCTATGCGCTGTTTCTTCTCAGCCTGCCCCTGTTTTTGCTGCTGTGGTTCGCTTTGGACCGCTGGCCGCGCGCCCATGCGGGGCAGGTGATGAAGGCGTTGTTGCCTGCCGCCATTGTCGCTCTGCTGCTGCTCCTGCTGGTGGATGGTGCGCTTACCAATGCCGGCGGTTTTGTCCGGCGCATCGCCTTTCTCGCCGGGCCTGCCAGCCGCGATTATGCGGAATATCTCTCGGGGCCCGTCGGCTGGTTGGCGCTGCTCGGCGATATGCTGCGTTATTTCGCGGGCGGCTATGGCCTGCTACCCATGGTGCTGGCGGCGGCCGGGCTTGGGCTGCATTTCTATCGTACAAAAGGCGTGCAGCGGCTGGCAGGCGCACTGCCGCTGCTGGCAGCGATCTCTTTCACCGTCTGTTTCAATTTCGCGGCGCTGCGCAGCGATGACCGATTCCTGCTGCCGCAAGGGCTGCTGGCATGCTTCTATATCGGCCTCGCGGCGGACACGCTGGCTTTCGCGGCGCAGGACCGGCTGCGGCTCGCAGGCCGCGCGCTGCTGGCAGTGACGGCCTTGCTGGCTCTGCACTGGTGCGTCGCGGTCAATGCGGCCCTGCTGATGGATCCCCGCTACGACGCTGAGGCCTGGCTTGCCACGCATATGAAGCCCGGTGACACGATCGAGACTTATGGCCAGAACTGTTTTCTGCCGCGCTTTCCGCAGCAAGCGCTGGTGACCCGGATCGGGCAGACAGATTTGCGGCTGCGCAATCCGCTGCCGGGCGTGACCGATCGGCAGGAGCCGTTCCTCGCGCCCCGCCAATCCCGGTTCATTGTGCTGAGCCTGGCCTGGGCGCGGCGGTATTTGCGCGCAGGCGTGCCGCTGGGCGAAGGCCGCATCTATTCCCCGCTGCAACAGGCCGACTTCGCCAATGGCGATGCTCATCTCTATTTCACCGCCCTGGTCAGCGAGAAGCTGAACTATCGTCTGGCCTATGCCGCGTCCTATCGCGGGTTGTGGCCGCTGGTACATATCCATGACAGCCTGGATGAGACCATCTGGATATTCGAGCGCGGCCGATGACAGCGCGGCGCATCCTGATCTGCATGCATGATTTTCACCGCGGTGGTACAGAGCGGATCGCGTTGGGCCTGGCGCGCGCCTGGACGGAAGCCGGGCGCGACGTCACCATTCTGAGCGGCAGCATCGAAGGCGGGTTGCGCGATGAGGTGGATCCGCGCGTAGCTGTGGTGGCGCTTGATCCGCCCGTGCGGCGAGGTTTGTTTTCCCGGTTCAGGCTGACGCGGGCGATGGCCGCGCGGCTGGAGAGTTTGCAGCCAGACATTGTTTTCCTGCCCGGCAATTTTCATGCGCTCCTGGCCAATGGCCTGCGGGCCGAAACGGGGGCGCCGATTGCACTCAAGATTTCCAATCCGCCGGTTCCGGATGTGCCCTTGGCAAAGAGCGTTTTCCGCTGGCTCACGCGCGGTGTCACAGGATTCGCCGCCATGAACCAGGGATTGCGGCACCAGCTGCAGGCGATGTTGCCTGGCCGTGATATCGTCGCTCTTCATGACCCGGTTTATATCGGGCCGGTGCCGGGCAGGGCGCGGGCCGGCAAGCGCATTCTCTGGATCGGGCGGCTGGAGCGGCAGAAAGATCCGCTGCTGGCGCTGCATGTCATCGCCGCCACCAGCAGCTTGCACCTGACCATGCTGGGCGAGGGCAGCCTGCGGCCGGCTCTGGAACAACGCATTCAGGCACTGGGCCTGCAGGACCGCATCACGCTCAACGGTCATGCCGCGGCCATCGAGCCTTTTCTGGCGGAGGCGGATGTGGTGCTGATCACCTCACGCTATGAGGGCGGCCCGGCGGTGGCCGTGGAGGCGCTGGCGCAGGGATTGCCGGTGGTCAGCACCGACTGTTCTTTCCTGCTGCACGACCTGATCACCACGCCGGAGGCCGGCCGTATCCTGGCCTCGCACGATCCGGAGCAGCTGGCTGCGGCGCTGCGGGAGGTTCTGGCGCAGCCTGCCGCGCCGGAAAAGCTGAAGGCTTTGGCCGCGCCTTTCGAGCCGCGCGCCTGCGCTCAGGCCTATCTGGACTGGTTCGACCGTCTGAACCATGGATAGAGAGATTCGCCGCAGCCTGTTGATCCTGGCCGGGGTGACGATCGTCACCGCCTGGTTCAGCAACACCTTCTATTTTCCCGACGAGCATTATCAGGTTCTGGAGTTCATGGGGCTCAAGCTGGGTATCACGCCGGCGTCCGAATTGCCCTGGGAATTCGCCGCGCGCATCCGGCCCTGGTTTCAGCCGCTGGTCTATTTCCTGATCGCCGCGCCGCTGCGGAAGCTGGGCATGACGGACATGTTCACTATCGTCTTTGTGCTGCGTCTGCTGACGGGGCTCTTCTCGCTGGCGGCGCTGGCCGCGTTTGTCCGCGCCGTGTTGGTGACCATCGAAGGCCAGGCAGAGAAGCGCGCTTTCGTGCGCTACCTGCCGCTGTTCGGTTTCCTGCCCTATCTGTTCGTGCGCACCTCGTCGGAAACATTTTCGGCGGGTTTTTTCGCGCTGGGCCTGGCCGCGGCGCTGGGCGCAAAGACCGCCCCGCGCCTGGCGCTGACGGGGCTGCTGTGCGGCCTGGCTTTTGAGTCCCGCTATCAGACCGGCCTCATGGGCCTGGGCCTGTTCGCCTGGCTGGCGGTGATGGCGCGCGTACGCCTTGCGGGGCTGGCGATGTTTATCGGTGGCGGCCTGTTGGCGCTGGCGAGTGGAGCGCTTGCCGATCATTGGGGTTATGGCGTCTGGGTCTTTCCACCGCTGGGCTATGTCGACGTCAATCTGGTGCAGGGCGTGGCAGCGCATCAGTTCGGCCGCGAGCCGGTCTATGCCTATCTCTATCTGCTGCCGGCGCAGATCTTCTTTGCCATCACCCTGGTGTTGATGGTGGGCATGGTGGCGATGTGGCTGCGCAATGCCCGCCACGCCGTGACCTGGGCGACATTGCCCTTTGTGCTGGCTCATCTGCTGATCGCGCACAAGGAGGCGCGGTTTCTGTTTCCGCTGGCGATCCTGGCCACCGCTTTCCCGGTGCTGGGCTTTTCGCCAAACCTGCCGCGGTGGCGCACGATGTTTGAACGTGTATGGGATTGGCGCAAAAGCGTAGCGGCGAAAACCGCCACCGCCATTTCCATAGCGGCGATGATCTATTTTGCTTTCTATCCGTTCGGCGTGCGGCCGCACATGCCGATGGCGAAATATCTCTACCGCCATGGACCGGGCGCCGTGTACAGCCTGGATGCGCCCTTCCAATCCTATCCGCTCTACCGGACCGCCGGCTTCTCTTCGAAAAGGCTGTATGCCGTGCAGATCCCATCGCTGCTGGATGATGGACCCATCTATCTGATAAGTGACAAACCCGTTCCGCCGCCGCTACCGCCGGATGCGCGCGTCACATTGCTCTATTCGGAATTTCCCTTGGCACGCTTCGGCTATGGCACGGCGGGAGCAGAATATATCGCCAGTTATACCGCCTTCGCGGCGCGCCACGGCTTCCTGAAGCTGCTGCCGCTTTACTGGTATACGCTTTATCGACTAGAGCGCGATCCGGAAAATCGGAATCGATTTTCCGGTAAATTGCGCGACCAAACAGGAATCTAGAGCATGATCCGATTTCCTTGAAATCGGATCATGCTCTAGAGCGGTCGGCCACGATCCGCTCATAGATCTCGAACAGCCTGGCGAAATGCTGTTCCACGGTGAAGACATGCGCGTCAGCGGCGGCCAGCGCCGCCTTGGATTGCGCCGCGCGATCGCCGGACAAAAGCCGCAGGATCGCATCCGCCCCGTCCGCCGCATCGCCCGCGCGGTAGGTCTCGGCATAACCGGGACCGGCGAAAGTGGCGCTGGCCCCGGCGTCCGGGATCACCAGCGGCGTGCCGGAACAGAGCGCTTCGGCCAGCACCAGGCCGAACGTCTCGGCCGCCGAACCATGGATCAGCGCATCGGCGCTTGCCATCACCGTGGCCAGCTGGTCCGCGTCATTGATCTGGCCCGCGACATAGACATTGCGCCCATTCAGCGCCCAGCGTTCGACCGAGGCACGCAGGAAGCCGTCGCCGGCGATGTAAAGCCCGATCTGACGCGAGCGCTGCGCCCGCGTCACCGCCTGGATGATGGTGCGCAGCCGCTTCTCGGGATGATGCCGCCCCACCGCGATCAGCAGCGCGGCGTCGTTGGGAAGGCCGCAAGTCGCCAGCATCTCGCGCCGGGCCGTCAGGTCGCGAAACGTCGGCGAGAATTTGCTGCGCTCCACGCCGAAGGGCGCCACCTGTATATTTTCCAGGCCGAAGCCGGCGAAGCGGTCCTTGAGCGCCGGATTGGTAACGATTGCCGCGTCGTAATTGCTGTTGAGGCGGTTGAGATATCGCCAGAAAAAGCCGAACAGCCGGTCCACCCGCTCCGGCCCCAACAAGCCGCCCAGGAAGGTCTGGGGATAGACCGCCACCGGATCGGCATGCATGAAGAAGACTTTCACGGCTTTGCCGGGCCAGCGCGCGGCCAGCCAGCCGCCCCGCCAGGGCGATGAGCCTTCCACCAGATCGGGCTGCAGCGCGTCCAGCGCCTTCCACACCTGGGCGGCGTTCCAGAACATGCGGTAGTTGCGGTCGAAGGGCAGATGCGGACTCTTTATCCAGGCGATGGCGCCGCCATGGGCTTTTTCCATGCGGGTGACCGCGCCGGGTGCGATCACGGTCAGCTGATGGCCGAAACGCGCCGCCAGCTCGAGCTTCTGGTTGATGTAGCGGCGCACGCCGCCACCCGTCGGCGAATAGAACTCGCACACATCAACGATCTTCACAAAACCGCTCCCAGAAGCTCGCGATAATAGCAGAGCAGCCGCGCCATGGTCTCGTCCCAGGAAAAGGTAAGGGCGCGTGCTCTGGCCGCCGCGCCCATGCGATGGCGAAGCCCTGCGTCGTTGACCAGGGCAGTCAGGAAGCCGGCAAAGGCGCTGCCATCATCTGCCGGCGCCAGGTATCCGGTTTCGCCGAATACCACCAGCGAGCGGCTGCCGGTGGCATCGGCGCAGACACAAGGAAGGCCCGACGCCATCGCCTCCAGGGTGACATTGCCGAAGCTTTCACTGTCGCTGGGAAAGACGAACAAGTCGGACGAGGCATAGGCCGCCGCCAGCTCTTCGCCGTTCAGGAAGCCGGTGAAAATGGCATGCGGCAAGGCGCGCTCGGCAAAGCCGCGGTCCGGCCCGTCGCCCACGATCACGGCCCGATGCGGCGCCGTGATGCCGTTCAACGCGGCAGTCAGAGTATCCAGTCTTTTCTCCCGCACCAGGCGCGAGACATGCAGCACCACCGTCTCGTCGGCGCCGATGCCATGGCGCGCGCGCCAGGCCATGCTGCGTTTTTCTGGATCAAAGCGTGCCGTATCGATGCCGCGCGGCCAGGGTTTGAAATTGTCTTTCAGGCCGTCGGCCAGCAGCGCTTCGCGCACCGACTCTGACGGCACATAGACCTCAAGGCATTGCCCGTAGAACCAGCGCAGATAGCGCTTCAGCGGCTTTTCCAGCCAGGCCAGGTACCAATAATGCCTGAGATAGGTCTCGTAACGCGTGTGATAGCTGGCCACGGCGGGAATGCCGTGTTTGCGCGCCAGCTTCAGCGCCGCCAGGCCCAAAAGGTCGGGCACCGCGATGTGGATGAGGTCGGGCTGAAAATCCAGCAACTGCCGCTGGACGAAACCGGCCATGCCCAGCGCCAGCCGGTATTCGGGGCGGCCGGGCAGGGGAAATGACGGCACCGAAACAAGCTCGCCCTGGTGCGCGAAAGCCGGCTTGCCTGCGGTGGGCGCGAACACCTTGACGATGACGTCTTGCGTTTCCAGCCAGCCGACCAGCCGGTTCAGGGTCAGCGCCACGCCATCGGCAATGAAATTGTAGGAGCTTGTAACCAGTGCGACCCGTAGCGGGCGGCTTTCGACGCCGCTCACGCGCTATTCGATGCCGCGGCGCAGCTTTTCCAGTTGCTGGGCCACCGCCGGCACCGTTTCCAGAATCTGCTCTTCGGTATGATTGGCGGTGAGGAAGAAGCGCAGCCGCGCCGTGGTCGCGGAAACGGCAGGGCGTACGATGGGTTGCACTTCGATGCCACGCGCCAGGAGGCCAGCCGACAGCGCCACTGCCAGCTTGTCGTCGCCCACGATCAGGGAGGCGACGGGCGATTCTTCATCGCCGCAGACGGTCAGGCCGTGTTCACGCGCCACCTGGCGGAAGAAACGGGCGCGCTCGCGCAGGCGGCGGGGCCGGTGCGGTTCCCGCTCCAGGATGTCGAGGGCCGCCATCGCCGCGGCGGTGTCGGCGGGCGCCAGGCCCACGCTGAACACCAGGCCCGGGCAGAGATAGCGCATATATTCGATCAGGCCGCGGTCGCCGGCGATATAGCCGCCGCTGGAGGCCAGGGTCTTGGAAAGCGTGCCCATATAGACGTCGATGCTGTCCGTCGGCAGGCCGGCGGCTTCGCACACGCCGCGGCCGGTCGGGCCCACGATGCCGAAGCTGTGCGCCTCGTCCACCATCAGCAGCAGGTCGTGGCGCTTCTTGGTTTCCACCGCGCGCTTCAGGTCCAGGATCTGGCCGTCCATGCTGTAGACGCCTTCGGCCACGATCAGGCCGCGGCGGAAGCCGGCGCGTTCCTTGTCCAGCATTTCGTCCAGCCCGTCCCATCCGCCATTGGGGTAGGTGAAGGTGCGCGCGCCGGACAGGCGGGCGCCGGTGATGATGCTGTTATGGGCGCCGCTGTCATAAATCACCGCATCCGGCCGGGCCAGAAGGTGAGAGATGACACTGACATTGGTGAGATAGCCGCTGATCAGGATCAGGGCGTCCTCGGTTCCGAGGAAGTTGGCCAGCTTGCGCTCCAGCTCGCCATGCAGGTCGATCTGGCCGGCCACGATGCGGCTGGCCGAGGCGGAGGTGCCGTATTTGTCGATGGCGTTCTTGGCGGCGGCGATGACAGCAGGATGACCGTTCAGGCCCAGATAATTATAGCCCGAAAAGCTGATCAGGCTCTTTTCATGGCGGCGGATGACGCTGTGGCTGACGCCGTCACGCGGTTGAAAGAAAGGGTTTTCCAGCCCGGCAGCCTGCATGTCTTCGATGCGGCGGCGCAAAGCGCGATAGCCGGCAAAATCGTCAACGACGCTTTTGCGCTTCGACTGCTCATTTTCAGCAGGGACCGCCGTTTGTTCAGCGGCCGCGGAATGAGTCGTCATTGCCCCTCGATAATATGCTGTTCGCCGTCTGCTCCCCGCGGCCGTTTGACCGCGAACCGAAGCATAACGTGAAATCTGTATGCCACAACCTTCGCCATCACGGTAAGTGTCTCTACTAGGCCCTAAAAATCGTATTCATGGGCCTATCACAACCACTGATTCGCCGCTGATAGGTTAATGTGACTCGCATATTTCCCCGTTTCGCGCCAATCCCGAAGTAACATTCGGTAGCATTTGTTCAGTCCACGGCGGTTTCGTGCCGTTGCCTGTACAGCCCAGAACCTGCGTCATAGTATCCTTACAAAGGCAAAAACAGCCGCCGGTCGGGGTTCCAGGGGGCTGCTTATCTGGCCGTCCTGCCTCATAGATTCGGCCTAATTGTTTCGGCCTTGGGATTCGAAGAGCAAGCCATGCTTTCAGCGCAGCATCTGGTGAAGGCTTTCGCCGGACGCCGGGTGATCGAAGAGGTGACGCTGCAGCTGGAACGGGGCGAAGTGGTCGGACTGCTCGGCCCCAACGGCGCAGGCAAGACCACCACCTTCCAGATGCTGACCGGCATGATTCGGCCCGACGCCGGCGCCATTGTCCTGGACGGCCATGACGTCACCGCCATGCCTTTCTATGACCGCGCCCGCTTCGGCATCGCCTATCTGCCGCAAGCGCCCTTCGTGCCGCGCGGCCTGACGGTGGAGCAGAATATCCGGCTGGTGCTGGAAGCGCGGCTGGCCGACGGCGCCGCCCAAAAAGGGAAGATGGACGATTTGCTGGCGGAATTCCGGCTGGGAGATCTCAGGGCCAAGAAGGTGGGCGACCTGTCGGGCGGGCAGCGCCGCCGCTGCGAGATCGCCATCACGCTCGCCTGCGAGCCCAGCTTTGCCATGCTGGACGAACCTTTCGCGGGCGTCGATCCCCACGCCACCGAAGAAATCGGCCGGATGATCCATCACCTGGCCGAGCGCGATATCGGCGTGCTGATCACAGACCACAAGGCGCGCGAGCTGCTCGGTATCGTGCACCGCGCTTATGTGATCGAAAGTGGCCGGGTGCTGGCGGAAGGCGATGTCGCCGAGATCATCGCCGACCAGGATGTTCGGCGGGTCTATCTGGGCGAGGAATTCCGGCTTTGACCGACATCGCCGGCGATCCCCAAGCCTCCGTGGCGACCTCGCGCGTTACGCCTTTGCGCGTGACGTTGGGACATTTTCTGCGCGGCAAATATTCCAGGGGCTTCTTCCATCGCATCGCCAGCCAGGCGCTGGCGGTGATCATCCTGATCGAGGCGATTTTCCTGGCCGAGCATTTCACCTGGGTGTTCCGCGATGCCGTGCGCCATGAGGCGGACCTGTCGGGCATCGCCCTGGTGCTGGCCTGCACCTCGACGGAGATTTTCGACCTGGCGCTCGCTGTCGCCATTCTGATGGCGAGCTACATGACTTTGCTCAGGATGCGGGAGAATCGCGAGATCCTGGTGCTGTTCGCATCCGGGCTTGGTCCTTATCAGTTGGGGGTGCTGGTGTTGATCGTGGCGCTGGCGGGACAGGTGACCAGCACCATCGGCTCCGGTGTGCTCGATCCCTTGTCGCGCTACGCCCAGCGCTCGATCCTGTTCAGCTCGGAATTGCGCTCGCTGAAAAAGGGCGTGGCCAAGAACGAATTCTATTATTTTCCTTCCTATGTGGCCTATGCCATGGAGCGCGTGGAAGGCGGCGCGCCGCCACCCGCGGCGCCCGGTGAAGTGCCGATGATTGACGCGAGCGGCGGCGCCAAACCCGCACCGGGCAGGGATCGCACCCTGTTCGTCTATCAGCAGACCGGCCCCAACACCTCGCGCATCGTGACGGCGGCGCAGGCGCGGCTGGATGGGCCCGATCGCAGCGGCCGCATCGTGCTCAATCTCAGCGATTTCACCTCTCACACCTTCGCCGATGCACATCCGCTGGGCGGCACGGCTGGTGCGGCCAAATGCACCAACTGTACCGATGGGCTGGTGGGTGCTCCGCCCATCAGCATGAAGGTGCGGGATATGAGCCAGCTGATGATGGTGGACCAGTTGCTGCCCTTCACCGCCCGCAGCAGCAATACGGTGGAGCAGACCCTTTACGAGCAGCTCTTCGTGCCGGATTACCACTCGCCGGACGCGCGCGCCGCCCAGATGCGCCTGCTGGCCGAGCGCTTTTCTCGCAGCCTGTTGTCGTTTCTGGCGCCGCTGGTGGCGCTGCTGGGCGTCGCGCTCACCAACCGGACCACAAACTGGTTCGCGCTGCCGCTTTCGTGCCTGGGTCTGATGGCGGTCAATCTTCTCTGCGAATGGGTGATCACCAGCGTGGCGCCGCTCAGTGTTGCCGGCGCCATGCTGCCGGTGCTCGTGCTTTATGGCGGCGTAGCCTATGCCGCTTTCACGCTCATCGTGTGGCGCCATGCCGAGTTCGTGCGCCCGCAACTGGCGCGCTCATGACCGCACCCATCCGCCGGGGCGCCCGGCCGATCCATCTGGCGCCTTTCGGGCTTTATTCGCGCTACATGCTGGGCGCCTATCTGCGCCACACTGTCATGGTATCGGCGGCGCTGATGACGGTGGCGCTGACCATCGATCTGCTGCCGCAAGTGGCCCTGTTCAGTGGCGGCCCGCTGCAGGTGGTTCTCTCGCTGGCGCGCCTGGCGGTTCTGCGCCTGCCCGATCTGTTTCCGCCCTTTGTGCCCTTCGCCACTTTTCTCGGAGTGGTGTGGAGCGAAAGCGCCTTCACCGAATCCCGCGAGCGGCTCTTGATCTGGAACAGCGGCCGCTCACCGCTTTTCTGTCTGGTCCCCGCGCTGTTTGCGGGCCTTCTGGTCGGCGCCTTTCTTTTTGGCCTGGATGTTTTTGCCAGGCCCGCCGCCATCCATGTGCAGATGGCCGAGCGACTGGGACGGGAGGGTGTCCGCCTGGATCGCGGCCAGTCGGGCGGCATGCACTGGATCGCCCTGCCGGATGGGCTGCTGCGCGGGGAAATTGAATATGGTCCGCCGCTGAAGCTGCACGATGTCACCATCTACCGGCTGGACAATGAGGGGCATCTGGCGGAAGTGGACACTGCAGCCATCGCGCAGTCGATGGGCAACGGCTTGTGGCGCCTGACAGACGGCCGTTACTGGCGCGCCGATGCCGCCGATCGCGGCGATGTGCTTTCGACAGAGGCGCCCAGGGAAAAAGAAGTGCGCTTCCAAACCCGCACCATTGCCATGACCCTGAATGACCTTTGGCTGCACAATCTCGGTCTTTCGCCGCAATATCTGTATCTGAAGGATCTTCGCCTCCTGGCGCATTCCCAGATCATGTCGCAGGACCTGAGCGGCTATAAAACCCGGCTGCAGCTTGATTACGGCGAGGTGGTTTTCACCATCCTGATGGCCCTGATGGGGGCTGCGTTGTCGCTGCATTATTTCGCCTATGCCACGCGCTGGTTCGCGCTGGTGGCGGTGCTGCTGACAGGTTATCTGGCCCATTTCGCCTCAAAGGCTTTCATCCTGATGGGGGAGTTCGGTTACATCGTGCCTTTCTGGGCCGGCTGGCTGGCGCCGCTGCTGCTGCTGGCCGGTGTGGCGCGGGTGCTGATGGTTCTTCAGAAGAAGCGCGGCCTGGGCGTGCGTCTTCAAGATACGCCGCATTATGCGGACGCGGCCGCCGAACAGAGCGCTACTTCTGGATGAGGTGCTCGTGGATCGCCTTGCCGCTGGCGATGTCGGTGCCGAAGATATCGAGCGAGGGTATCTTCGGCAGCAAGCCGCCTTCCACCACCTGCAGATAGACATAAGCGACCTTGACCAGATGGCTGCCGATCTGCATCAGCGCCTGGGGCCGGTGATCGTTGTCCAGTGAGACCGTCACCTTGCGCTCAGGCAGCGCGGCAATACTGAAGGTGACAGGTTTGCCGGTCTTGCGGCTGTCGAGCCTTACGCCATAGGCCATCGCGAGTTCGATGAAATTCAGCGGCTGCCTGCTGCCATCGATGTTGAATTTGCGCCAGAAGGCTTCCACCGGCGCGGACGAATTCAAATTGCCCTTGGCATCCAGCCTGGCGGCATAGATCACCGTGTTGGAATTGGGCGAGCGCTGAACATAGAAAAGCTGGTCCGGCTCGTCGGGCACCTTGAATTCCGGCCGCAGCTTGGGGATCTCGCTGCCCTCGCTGATCTGGCTGGTGAAGTCACGCGCCCAGGCGCTCACCGGAAGCGCTGACAGCAGCGCCACAACCAAGACAAGGTTTTTCATGGTTGCGCCAGTTTGCGCAGATGTTCGGCCACCAACGCCTCGGCCTTTTTCGTGTCCGCTACCACGCCGCCCAGGGTGAAGAAGGGATGGATCATGCCGGGGAAGCAGACATAGTGCGTGGGAACGCCAGCCTCCTTGAGGCGGTTGGCATAGGCTTCATTCTCATCCACCAAGGGGTCGAATTCCGCCGAGATGATCAGCGCCGGCGGCAGACCCTTGAGATCGGGCCGCAGCATGGGCGAGGCCATCGGGTCCTTGCGGTCGGCATGATCCGGAATGTAGTTGTCCATGAACCAGTTCAGCGCTGCCGTGGTCAGCATATAGCCGCTGGCGTTGCGCTCGTAAGAGGGATAGGGGCAGCTCTGGTCGGTCATGGGATAGATCAGAATCTGCAGGGCCACATCGACGTCTTTTGTATCCAGCGCGATCTGCGCCACCACCGCGGCCAGATTGCCGCCGGCGCTGTCGCCGCCCACAGCAATCTTCGTCCGGTCTATGTTGAGCAATTCCGCATTGTCCGACGCCCAGCGTGTCGCGGCATAGGCATCGAAGACCGCGCCGGGAAACTGTGTTTCCGGCGCCAGGCGATAATGCACCGACAACACCGCGCAGCCACTCTGCACCGCAAGCCGGCGGCAGGTCGTGTCGTACAGCGCCAGCGTTCCCAGCATGAAACCGCCGCCATGGAAATAAACCAGCAGCGGACAGGGCTTTTTGTCCCGGGTCGGGCGATAGAAGCGCGCCGGGACAGGACCATAGTCGCTGGGGACGGAAAGCTCATAGGTCATCGCCACCGCCGGCTTTTCCGGCAGCAAGGTCAGGCGCTGGCGCTCATAGGCAACGCGCAGTTCGTCCGGTGAAAGATTGGTCGGCAGGTCGCCGGCCCGCTGAATGGCCAGTGCGGCATCGGGATGAAGAGGCATGGGCCGACTTTACGGGAAGCGATGGCCCTGTGCTAGGCTTCGCAAATAGGGGAGGGCGCGGGAAAACCCGGCCATGACAAAATGATCATAGACGATGCGGCCAGCGCCGCGCCGCTCAATCGCGGCCGTATCTTTGTCCTGGCCCTGATGGCGCTGTTCACGGCGGGCGCCGCCGTGTCGTTGCGGGCCGCGACCGCGGTGCACATGCGGGTCGATTATCTCGATGCCCTCGATAAGGCGCGGGCGGGGGAAATGATCGGCACCGTGCTGGGCGCGGCCTTTGCCGGTTTCGCCATCACCCTGTTTCTGGTCAGCGCCGTTCTGGCGCGCGTCGGTTTTGGCCGCGCGCTGGTGGCCGCCGCCGTCCTGCTGTTTCTGGGGTTCGTCATCGCCGGCCATGCCGGCTCGCTGGGTGTTTCGCCCTATCACGGATTATTGATCGGCATGCTGGTGCAGGGGCTGGGCTGGGGCCTGGTGGAGACGGTGATCAATCCGCTCACCAGCGCACTTTATCCGGAAGATCGCGTCAGCCGGCTCTCCATCCTGCATGCCTGGTATCCGGCC
>Ga0268266_10000366_pt1 | contig 69519 bp, 67 predicted proteins | sample KBSS13metaG_FD_190356 | JGI IMG/M metagenome (GOLD analysis project Ga0268266, IMG submission 190356) | Switchgrass rhizosphere microbial communities from Kellogg Biological Station, Michigan, USA - KBS S1-3 metaG (SPAdes) (version 2) | ecosystem: Host-associated > Plants > Roots > Rhizosphere...
CTTCGGCAAGGGCAGAAAGTTCTTTACCGACGCTAGCGGCTTCGCCGACCGTGTAGTCGGCGGATGGAGCGTACAGTGGATTGCGACGCTCCAGGATGGACAGCCGATCCGTCTGGCGTGCGTCAAGAACAGCGTGCAGAGTCTCGGCTGCGGCGCACTGTTCACCGGGGAGTCACTCGACCTCGGACTTCATACAGACAGCAACGGAAAACTCAGCTGGTTCGGCAATCCGGGAGCGTTTACAGATCCGACGCCCTGTACCACGCAGGGTGGCTGCACGTTCGCTAACCTTGGCGGTGTCACTCAGGTCCCAGGACCCGGCTTCCACCGCTTGGACTTCTCGATCTTCAAGGACATTCCGTTTAACGAAAAGCGGAAGCTTCAGTTCCGCACGGAGATTTTCAATATCTTCAATCACCCGAATTTCAACGCCCCGGGCTTCGGCGGCAACGGTGTCGTTGCCATCGGCGGTGCCACCGACTGGACGAGCAGCAACTTCGGCGAGATCGGTTCTACCCGCGATAATCCGTACGATCCGCGGCAGATCCAGTTCGCGCTCAAGTTCATTTTCTAACCCAACAAACACCCCAGCGGGGAGGTGCTTCGTAAGGAGCGCCTCCCCGTTTTTGTTTCAGGCCATGCCGCAGGCATGGCGCGGTGCTAACATCGGCTTATCGTGATTCAACGAGGGATTGGCATTTTCGCTGCTTTGCTAGTAGTGCTCATTCTTACCGTGGGCTCTGACGCACAGACAACGTCGAGCGCCACGAAGCCTGGCGCATCTTCCAGTATCGCCGCCAGTGACAAGGACCGGTTGTTTCGCGCAGGGGCAGAGGCGTACGAGTCAGGACGTTACGCAGACGCCGTTGGGCCTCTCGAAAAGCTTGTTCGTGAAGCTCCGGAGGTTTTTGAGGTGCAAGAGTTGCTGGGACTCGTCTACGCCGCCCAATCGCAAGACGCCAAAGCGAACGATCACTTGGCCAAGGCTGTCCGCCTCAAGCCGGACTCAGTCGCGGCGCGCTCGAACCTGGCGGCGAGCTATGCCCGCCTCGGGAAAATGGACTTGGCCGAGGAGCACTTCAGCAAAGCCGTTGAGCTGGAGCCGGCCACCTACGACACCAACCACAACCTCGGCGCGGCCTATGCGCACAACAGCAAGGTGGCCAAGGCTATTCCATATCTGGAGAAAGCACAACGCCTGAATCCAACGGCCTACGACAATGGCTACGACCTGTCGCTCGCGTATTTCATCACCGGTCGTCTGAAGGATGCCCGTGATTCTGTTCAATCTCTCATCAAACTGCACGACACGGCCGAACTGCACAATTTGCTGGCGCAAATCGAGGAAAAGGATGGCAATTTCGTCGCCGCGGTCAATCAGTTTGAAACGGCTGCACACATGGATCCTAGTGAAAGCAACCTATTTGATTGGGCCGGAGAGTTGCTCTTGCATCGCACGCTCGATCCCGCGGTCGAAGTCTTCAAACAGGCCACCGAACGGTATCCTCAGTCGCCGCGTCTCATGGTTGGACTGGGTATGGCCTATTACGCCCGCGGGAATTACGATGACGCAGTGAAAGCATTTTTGCGTGGGGCTGATCTCGATCCCAATGATGCGCGCTGTTATAAATTTCTCTCCCGAGCTTACGACAGTTCTCCCAGTCAGGCCGCTGAAGTGATCGAACGCTTTCGCCGCTATGCCGAAATGCAACCCAACAACGGCTTGGCTCTGTACTACTATGCGATGGGTCTTTGGAAAGGGAAGCGCGCTCAGGATCCGGAATTCGATCCGAAGCCGATTGATTCGCTGCTGCGTCGTGCGATTGCTGCCGATCCAAAGCTCGCCGAAGCGCACCTCCAGCTCGGAAGTCTGACCGCGGATCAGGGCAAGTTCTCGGACGCAATTCCTCACTATCAGCGCGCACTGGAGCTGAATTCCGACCTGGCCGATGCCCACTATCGCCTCGGCCAGGCCTACGTCCGCACTAGCCAGAAGGACAAGGCGCAGGAGCAATTCCAGGTCTACCAGCAGCTTCGCGCCCAGCATTTGGCCGACCTTGACAAGCAGCGCGCAGACATTCGTCAGTTCGTTTACTCCGACAAGGAGAAACCAGACGGTGAAAAGGAGACGGCCCGCCCATAACCGCTCTTCCTCGGGTCTCGACTGCGCGGCTAAACCGTGGTCGCTTTACGCGAGGATACGAAGTACCGTTACTTTACGGGCAGAGTACTATATGCTAACCCCATGTGTTTTCAGTCGAAGTTGGTCCTGCCGGCACCTTTCCCTCCCGATTGCCAAGTCTCCGTATTTGAAAGTCGGCCAAAGTTGTCCGCCGATAACCCTTTTATTTGCTATGGTTTGCTGCGACACCCGGGGTACGCCCCCAACCCACCTCGCGGGAGGTCCAGATGCCTGACCGTCGTCTCCCAAATTGGTCCCCGTCGCTCGCTCTCTCCCGCCGCGACTTTCTCCGCGACGCCGCCGGCCTGACTTTGGGAACCAGCCTTCTGCCCGGCAGCCTTCTGACCCGCTCCGGCGTCCTGCCTCGCGACCGCAAGGTTGTGGTTATCACCTTTGGCGGCGGCGCCCGCGACCAGGAAACTTTCGCGCCCGAAGGCCAGGAAAACATTCCGCACCTGATGAAGGAACTGATCCCGCAGTCCGCCTTCTTCACACAGGTTGTGAACAGGGGAATCCTCGGCCATTACGTGGCTACGGCTAGCCTCGCCACCGGCGTCTATGAAACCGTCAACAACTTCGCTTCATTGCCGCCCGAGAACCCCACCGTCTTCGAATATTTCCGCAAAGACCTGAAACGCCCCGCCTCCGACGCGTGGGTTGTCGCGCCTAGCAACGGTTTCAATCGCATCGGCGAAAGCAGTCACCGCTCCTACGGCGCTGGGCAGGGCGCTCGCGTCATTCTTCCCAAACATCTGCTTACCGCTGCTACCCAGGGTGGAGCGGACTATGAACATTTGCTGCGCGACAATTACGAAACGCCTTTTTTTGCCCCCGAAATTGCGGGCAATGAATTTGAGCTCGAGCAATTGCGCGAGATGCTCAAGCTTTCTGTCAGCGAATTCAAAACGCACGCGCTCACGCTTTCCAGCCCCGACGAACTTTCCGTGTACATCGTGCGCCAGCTGATGCGGCAGGTTGCGCCCAGCCTACTCTGGATCACCATGCACGACATTGACATCGCTCACGCGGGAGCATTTTCTCTTTACATCGACGGCATTCGCCGTACCGATCGCCTGTGCGCGGAGGTGTGGAAGGCCATCCAGTCCGAACCTGAATACGCCGGTAGGACGACGCTATTTATCCTTCCGGACTTTGGGCGTGATTCGGATGAAGATTCCGCCGGCAACGGCTTCCAGCATCATCGCACCGGCGATGCTGCGTCTCGCACGACGTGGATGATGGCGATGGGGCCCGGAATTCGCGAAGGCGTAATCCACGATCGCGTGCTCGATTCCACTGATCTCGTTCCAACCATCGGTTCCATCATGGGTTTTTCGCCTTCGCTTGTTCACGGCACGCCCATTCGGGAGCTTGCCTGAGCCACCATGCTGCCCAGCGAACTCAAACCCGAACAGTTCAACAGCTATCCGCCGCTGGCGCGCAAGCTGGCCACGGACAACCTTGCCACGCTGCGGAAACTACCCTTGAGTTTTCTCCCCAGCCTGCTGCGCGAAGTAACCGAATACGACTACAAGTTTCCCGTCGAGCGGCACGCCCTTGATCGAGAACTTGCCAATCTCTCGTCACTTTCTGAGAACCAATGGAAGGAATGGCTCGGCGGATTTGAAGCCATTCGGATGTCGCCGGCACTGGAAAAATTCGATTGGGTGAATTCGCCGGCGCAGTTTGTGGAACAACTTTCTTCGCACCTCTGGACTACGCATCAGCAAGATGCATTTCGCAAAGCGGCCACGGATTATGGCAATCGACTGCACGCAGTTGCTCCGCCGGAAAAACCGGCGATGCCAAGGCTTGGAATTGCCATCGTGGGCCAGGGTGTGACGGCGAGCGAGTATCCGCTTTTCCGCCGGCTGCGATCCCATGGCGCGTACTACACGCGCGTCAATCCCGACGGCGGAGTGCAGTCTCTGCTTGATTTCGCCGCAACTCGCGCCAAATCCCATAAAATTCCGTACGCTCATTGGTACGTGGATGGCGGCCAGGCGGCCGGTTACGATTCCACCTTGGTTGGCGTGTCGTATGAGAAGCTCGCGCCTGCACGCGACATTCTCCTGGGGAAAATGCAAAGGCACAGCGAAGCACAGGGCAACGGCCCGGAAAATCTTCGGACGGTAATGGCCGCGCTGCGCCCGTCTGACCTTCGTCTCGATAAATCCACTCCCGATCCTGTTCTGGCGCGGTTTGAAATGAAATTGCTGACCGAAGGTTCGGGCACGCAGATTTTTAGCACGACGTTTGCGCAGTGGGCGGCGCGCGAAATTCTGCGCCGTGCTGAGCCGCTCACGCTCGTGGTGCGTTTTGCGCCCCGTCAGCGCCAGCGGCCAATGAATGAGCTACTCTCCGTTTCCACTCAGAAAATCGAATACGATCCAGAAGGCTCGCTGGTGGACGCCGATATGGGTTCCTACTACAACTGGATCAACCAGCAGCGCCTGGCCGGAGCCGATCATTCTTCCTTCGTTGCCTGGTTCGAAAATCACAACGAAGCTATCGCCATCGGCCCAACGGTACCGCGCGGCACCGTTTCAAACGCATCGGTGACTTTGCAGCAGATTTTGAGTTGGACGGTCTGAGAAAAGAAGGGAAGAGAGGGGAAGCGAAGTAGTCAGAAAATGTGATGAGAATCAGGAACGGCGCGCAATCTCTCCGCGCTGGTCTCCGCGGTAATGTCGCGTTGCGGCATTCCCAACAGTTCAAATCCCACCATGAATTTGCGCACTGTGGCGGAGCGCAGTAGGGGCGGAAAAAAGTGCGCGTGAAAGTGCCACTCCGGATGTTCATTGCCGTCAGTCGGCCGCTGATGAAACCCCATCGAGTAGGGAAACGACGTCTGAAATAGATTGTCGTAGCGTGTCGTCAGTCGCTTCAAGACATCCGCAAGTGCGTCGCGTTCCGCGGAATTAAGCTCGTCGATGCTGGCGAGGTGGCGACGCGAAAGAATCATGGTTTCAAACGGCCACACCGCCCAGTAAGGAACAAGCGCGAGAAAATGTTCATTCTCAACGACGGTTCTGGCGCCTGCATTTTTCTCCAAGCGAAAATAATCGCAAAGCAAGCAAAGCCCGTTCGCGTCGCGATAAGCCAGCTGTGATTCCTGCTCCATGCGCGGAATATTGGGAATTGTTGCGGTGGACCAGATCTGGCAGTGCGGATGGGGATTGCTGGCGCCCATCATCGCCCCGCGGTTCTCGAAGATTTGCACGTAATTGATATCGTTGCGGGCGCCGAGTTCGGCGAACTGATCGGCCCAGCAATCGACTACGGCGCGAATGTCAGACGGCTCCATCATCGACAATGTCAGGTCGTGTTTTGGAGAAAAGCAGAGGACGCGGCAGATTCCGGATTCCGTTTCCGCAACTAACAAATTATTTTTGTTTATGCTGCCGCGCTGACCCTCCGGAAGCAGCGCAGGAAAATCGTTGTCGAAGACAAGGACATTTGTGTATTTCGGATTTACGCTTCCCGTGGAACGAGTATTTCCGGGGCACATGTAACACGCGGGATCGTATTCGACTTCGTTTTTCGCCGCGGTGGGTTCGACCTGGCCTTGCCAGGGCCGCTGGGTACGGTGCGGAGAAACCAGAATCCATTCGCGTAGCAATGGGTTGAAGCGGCGATGCGGCTGTAGGTTGGCGTCGAACTCGGTTGCGGCGTTAGCCATTTGCGTTGATTTCGGTCACGCCGGCACCGGCGTTCGAAACGTAAATGTCGGGCAAGATTCCCGTAGCCTGATGATATGCGGATTGCATCTCCGTTTTGAACCGGTCGACGGCGGCGGTTCGAACGAGGTTGATGGTGCAGCCGCCGAAGCCTCCCCCGGTCATGCGAGCGCCGATCAGGCCGTCGCGCGCGCTTGCCAGGTCCACCATGATATCCAGTTCGCGGCAGCTGATTTCGTAATCGAGTTTCATACTGATGTGAGATTCCGCCATACACACGCCGACAGCCGGTAAATTGCCTTTCTGTAGAGCTTCCTCGGTCCGGAGCACTCGAACGTTTTCAGTAACGACATGGCGGCACCGATGATAGATCAAGTCTGGAAGGTCGCCACGATGCGATTCCAGTTGTACGGGAGTGACATCACGCAGGGCCTTAATGGAAGGGAAGTATTGCTTGAGTATGCGGACACCCTCTTCGCACTGCGCACGACGGTCATTGTATTCGCCGCCGGAATGGCCGTGTTTGACCATGGTGTTGCAGATGACCATGGAGATGCTGTCGGGCAGGCGCAAAAGTTTGTATTCGAGCGAGCGACAGTCAAGCAGGATGGCGTGATGCGCGCTGCCAAAGCAGGAAGCGAACTGGTCCATGATGCCGACGCGGGCGCCGACGAATTCGTTTTCTGCGCGCTGGCAAAGTTTAGCAACTTCGGCGAGCGGCAAATTATGTTTTGCGGCAGCGAGAAGGGCGCTGGCTACGGAAACTTCCAAGGCGGCTGAGGAACTTAGCCCAGCGCCACTTGGAACGTCGCTGTAGACGGCCATATCGACGCCGCGCAGAGCGACGCCGGCTTTCTGAAGCATGACGGCGACGCCGTGAACGTAGTCCGACCAATGATCGCGGGGTTGCGGAACGGATTCAGACAAATCAATTTCGGCGGACTCGTCCAGATTTTCCGAATAGACATGGAGTTTGCGGTCATTGCGAGGCGAGACGGCGGTCCAAGTGTAGAGATCGATTGCGGCGGGAAAAACGAAGCCGTCGTTGTAGTCGGTATGCTCGCCGATAAGGTTGACACGGCCCGGAGCCCGGAAAATACGCGGAGTCGATGCAAAGCGGGCAGAAAACGACTGAGCGAGACGCAGCGGAGCCTCGGCGGTGGTCGGCTGGCCAGTCAGGTTTTGCATCGCGCAGCGCTTTCCCTAGCCAGAATGGGTGAAGCAGCCGGTCGCTCGCGGAAGGCAATCGGGGAAAAGCAGACAAGGGACGAGAGGAAAGGAAAGGGAAAGCCCGGCGAGATTGCAAGCGTTTACACCCAGGCGGCTGCCCAAACCCAGCCTCCTCCGCGATACGTACATCTTCCGGCAAGGTGAGATGGTTGTCAAGCAGCTAGAGGCTTTGGAATCAGATAGTTCGAGTGGATTCGCGAAGGATAAGGTGGGTGGTCATGGTGTAGTCGGCCGGGTCCAACTTGTCCTTGCGGATGAGCTTCTCAAGAGCGGCAAAGGCCGTAAAGGCGAGTTGGGAGCGTGAAAGAATGATGGTCGTAAGCGGCGGTTGGGTGAGCCGGGCGAAGGAGATGTCATCGTAGCCGACAAGAGAAATATCTCGCGGAACCTGCAGGCCGGCGTCGTGAATCACGCCGAGAGCGCCGATGGCGGTGAGGTCGTTGGAAGTGATCACGGCGGTTGGCGGATCGGGAAGGCGAAGGAGATTGCGCATGCCGGCAATGCCACCCTCCATGCGGTGGTCGCCTTTTTCCAGATATTCCTGAGGGACTTCGATGCCACGGGCATGCATGCCGGCGACAAAGGCATCGAAACGCCGCCGCGCTGAAGGCAAATTGAGCGGGCCAGATATGAAAGCGATGCGGCGATGGTTAAGGGAAAAAAGATGCTGCAGCGCTTCCTGAATTCCCTGCGAGTAGTCGACGACGATATTGGCGCTGTGTTCGGTATTTTTGCCGGTGTCCATGAAGACGGTGGGAATGTTCCGGCGAGTGAGATCAGCGACCATGGCTGGGTCGGCTTCGGAAGTCATAATGGCAGCGCCGTCGACTTTGCGTTCTACCATGCGGCGAATGCACTCGACCATGCGCTTGGGTTTGTAGTCGGTGTTGGCGATGATGACTTCGAGGCCTTTTTGCACTGCTTGATCTTCGAAATGTTTTACAAGCTCGGGGAAGAATGGATTCGTGATGTCAGAAATGATGAGGCCCAGCATGCGGGAGCGGCCGGAGACGAGCGTGCGTGCATGAGTGTTGGGATAGAAGTTTAATTCCTTAATGGCTTTCTGAACGCGCTCGGCGGTGCGCGCGCTGACTTTGTCCGAACCGTTGATGGTACGCGAAACGGTTGCGGTAGAGACCTTTGCAAGCTTGGCGACTTCTTTGATGTTCATGGAGCCAGTGTTGCGCGGGCGGCATGAGCGGGAGGTCAGGCCCGGCGCGGGAGAATCTTAGCGCGAAGCAAAGAAATACGGTAGCGGAAGAGATTTCAGCGCGATCAGGGAGGTAGATCCTCTATGCCTTCCATAAAGTCGGCCGATGCTACGGGGCCATCCGCAAGGTAAGAGGACCAATCGAAGGGTCGAGGCGACAGTACCAGCGAGCTACTCTCCTTCCTGATAAAAACCTCCTGCGTGCGAAACTGGAATTCCTTGGGCAGGCGAACAGCCTGACTGCGATTGTTCATAAAGACTTTGGCTTTGCGCTGCATTTTGCAGGCCCTTCCAATGGCATATACATGAGTACATGTCACAACTGACAAAAATTTGCGCTTGTTAGCTATATCTGAAAGGCAAGCTGATGAGAGACGCCCAATTTTATAGGGCCCCCCAAAAAACAAACCCGAGCAATCAGGGTTTGACGCTGGGCAGGGTCATGTCCTTGATGTCCTGGCCGGAGGCGACGGGATAGAGGTAATTGAGGGTTTGCTTGGCTTCGGATTCGCCGCGCGGATTGAGCAGCGTGAGTTGCAGCGTGGCGTGATGGACGGCCGGATCTGCCTTCCATTCGCCTTGCAAGGTTTGCGCTTGCTGCATATCGGGTAGCGCAAAGTCGCCTTGCTGGAGGAGTTTTCCTTCGCCGTCGCGGTATTCCCAATGGAGTTTGTAATCTTTTAGCGGATACGACGGAAGTTCGCTGATGGGCTTGCGTCCGGTGGTGACTTCGAAGCCGCCGGTTTGATACCAACCGACGTATTTCCACTTGGCGTTTAGCGTCGCGGGCGAATTGCGCTTTTCCCACTCGAAGAACGAAGGCCGGCGCTGACGGTATTCGTCCACTACACCGTGGTCCACGTAACCTTCCACGTGGCCGGGCCAAAGATTACGGTGCGATTTGTAGTCCTGATAGCACCAGAAGATGGCGCCGGCAATCCAGTCGTATTTGGCAAACAGGTCAAGCTGATGGTGCAGGATGTGGACGCGAAGCTTGTCGGCTTCGACGGTATTGGTGCCGAAAATTCCCGGCGTGCCGAATTCGGAGATGATGAACATTTTGTCCGGAAATGAGCTGCCCGCGTGTTCGAGCATTTTCACCAAGCCCTCTTCGGGGCCGTTCCACGCGCCGTAATACTGGTTCATCATGATGAAGTCGGCGTCGTTGGCGGCTTCTTTTTTGGGATCGGCGCCGTAAGAAATGTCGTTGTCGGCGAAGGTCACAAAACGCGAAGGATCGAGCTGGTTGACGAGCGCTTTGATCTGCTTGAAGTAGGCGCGGCCCTCGTCGGTGCTCATATCGCTTTCGTTCGAAACGCTCCAAGCAAAGATGGCGGGGTGATTGGCGTTCTGTTCGATCAGTTCGGTGAGCATCTGCCGGGCGAGAGCGATGAACTTGGGACTGCCGAGTTGATCGGCACGCGCTTGCCAGATGGGAATCTCCGGAACAAAGAGAATGCCGTGCGTGTCGGCGTATTCGAGCACCTGTTCATGCTGCGGATAGTGGACGGGTCGCGTGAGCGTGGTGTGGAGGATTTTGAGGTCGTCGTAGTCGTGCTTGATGTTGCCGGCAGTTTCGGCGAGACCTTCCCAGGGAGATTCTTCGTGGCGAGTCATGCCGGTGAGGCGGACTTGCTGGCCGTTAATGTAGAGATGGCGGTCGCGGATTTCGATTTTGCGATTGCCGAAGTGGTCGGTGTGGGAGTCAAGCAAGCGGTTCGCGGAATCGGTGAGCGTGGCACGAATGTCGTAGAGATTCGCGTGGTCGAGATCCCAGAGCTGAACCTTGTCGATGGGCAAAACGAGTTCGACAGATTGCTTTGATCCAGGCGCCAGGGTAACGGATTGCGATTTGTTCCCGAGATCGGAGCCGTCAGGCGCGTAGAGATGCGCGGTCACGCTCAGCTTCTGCGGCTTGGCGCCGGAGTTCTCAATGTAGATGGCGACTTTGACCTGTGCAGAATTTTTCTCGAGATCAACGTCGGAACGAATTTGCTGACGACGAATGAGCGCGCCGTCGTCTTGCGTGAGCCAAACGTCACGAACGATGCCGCCGTAGTGCCACCAGTCGTACCAGATGTTGCCCCCAGGTTTCAGTTTGAGTGCGAGACCGGGAATGCTCGTTTCGGTCGGACGATTGTCGAGCTCGACGGCAATCGTGTTCTCCCCAGTTCTTAGCAGCTTGGTGATGTCGAAAAAATATTCGGTGTGGCCGCCCTCATGTTTGCCGGCTTCCTTGCCATTCACCCAGACGCGAGCGGAATAGAACGTGGCGCCGAAATGAAGTTCGACGTGCTTCTGCGGAAGAAGAGCGGGAAAGTCGAAGGTGCGGAAATACCAGGCGATGCCTTCATAGTCATCATACTTGCCGATATTCCAAGTGTGGGGGACGCGAACAAGTTCAATTCCCGTAGGGATTGATTTAAACCAGGATTGCGACTCACCTTCGGATTTGGGATCGGTGCGGAAGAGCCAGCTTCCGTTTAGGTCGGTCTTTTCAGTGGCTGTGGCGAGAACCGGAGAAACGAGCAGAGAGGCGAGCAGGAGCTTGCGAAGGAAAGCAGAGGGCTGGCGCATGGAGATCTCCGGAAGAAGGAATGGGCCGAAAATGTAAACGGTATCATAATGGCCCGATTGCTCCGTCGCAATGTTGTTTGCGAGCTGAGTCGCGGGTCGGCCGTGTGCGAAGCGGGTTTTTAGTTCTGCTTGGGCGCCGTCCGCCGAATCTCGAGGGCTGGTTGAGCCGTGGCGTCGCAGGGGAGATTGGTGACAAAGCGAAGTGTCCCGGTGCGGTCCTGGAAGGCGAGCCCTGATTGCTGATTGCCGCCTTTGAACTCGCCCCATTCGGCGGGAATGTAGGAAACACAAGTGTAGCCATAAGTGGTTTGTGAGTTGGCTTCTGTGGTGCGCAAATCCGAGGCGGTGGACAGAAACAAAACCAAAAGCGTGAGGACGAAAAATTTCAAGGCAATGCGTTTCACGGACGCTCTCCTGTTAGAAATGGGGCGGTCCGTTGGTTATAGCACGGACGCGAGCAGGCCGCGTGCGCTTTGGGAATGGCCATCGCTGAGCTAAAACGCTAAGTGGCTTAGCGGCTGTGGTGTGCGGGCGGCGCGCTGCCGATTCTCGGCTGAGTCTGGTGAGTAGCCTGGGCTGAGTTTGACGCGCTTGAGGATACCGGTATGAAACCGATCAGCAGCAGGCCGATGGTGAAGAACACCAGGATCGCGATGGCAATCAAATTCGATCGGCGAAATGCTCGAGGCGGCGTGCTGACTGGAGGAAGGAAAAACCAAAGGGACGAATCGGAATTGTTGCGTTGCATAGAAGCCTCCCGAACGCTCCGGCGATCGGCGTTCCGCCGGACGCGCTTCCGGAGAGGCGACGTTAAGCGCCTCATCAGATGGGACGGACTGGATCAAAGGAAGGTTGCAAGGAATTTGGTATGTCTCGCCGACAGGATCGCAGCCACGCTTTCTACAGCAGGAACCTTATAGGAGCAACCAAAGGCGGCCAGTAGGGTTTAACAAAGTGCTGAAGGCGACTTCCCAGAGATCGCTGGAAAACAGGTCGCGCCCGCAACCAAGCAACAACCAACGACAACTCGAGAGACTGCGGGCAGGAGGAAGCATGAGGCTCTTTTGCAGAAAGACAGGAGTGCGGGTGTTGGGATTGGCTGCGCTTTCATTAGCAATGCTCGCAAATCCAGTGCAGCCACCGGCCCAAGCGCAGGTCTCGATTGGAATATCCGTAAACTCTGCGCCGCCAGCGTTGCCGGTGTACGAGCAGCCGCTCTGCCCAGGCGAAGGTTACCTCTGGACGCCCGGATATTGGGCTTGGGACCCAGATTACGGGGATTACTACTGGGTGCCCGGAACATGGGTGCGAGCGCCGCGGGCGGGTTATCTGTGGACTCCGCCTTGGTGGGGATGGAACGGTGTTGCTTTCGTTTTCCATGACGGCTATTGGGGACCACGAGTCGGATTCTATGGTGGTATCGATTACGGTTATGGATACACGGGCCGCGGATATTACGGCGGCCGTTGGGAACGTGACCGCTTTTACTACAACCGCAACGTGAACAATGTGAACGTCACGCAGGTTCGCAACGTTTACAACACCACCGCCGTGAACAACGTCAACGTGACGCGCGTGAGCTACAACGGTGGAAACGGCGGTATCCAGGAGCGCGCAACCGTTCAGGAACAACAAGCGGAACGCGAACGCCACGTCACGGCGGTAGCGGCGCAACAGCAACATATCCGGGAAGCGCGAGCGGATCGTGCGTTGCGCGCTTCGGACAACCGTGGCAAGCCGCCAATTGCGGCGACCGTCAAGCCGGCAGACTTCCGCGGCGCCAAGGTAGCGGCAAAGGCCGGCAACTACACGCCGCCACCGGATAGGGGAGCGAACCGCGCAGCGAATGCCAATCGGCCCAATGCAAATCAACCGAATGCAAATCAGCCAGGCGCCAACCGGCCGGAAGTGAACAGGGCGCCGAACGCAAATCGTCCCGCGCCGACGCCTGCACCTGACGCCAATCGCCCAGCCCCGAATACCGCGCCGAATGCCCGACCGGACGTGAGTCGTCAGCCGGAAAAGCGTTCCGACCGGCCGCCGAATGCTACAAAGCCAGCGCCGAGGACCGATGTACAGCCGAGTGCGAGTAAGCCGGTTCCGAAGGAAAACCGCCCCGAAGCGAATCGTCCGGCGCCGAACGTGAATCCGCGATCGAAGCCAGACGCCAATCCGAATCGACCGGAAGCTAATCGGCCTGCGCCTAATTCCAACCCACCTCGAACTACTGCGAACACGCCTAGCCGGCCGCCAAACGCTACGAATCCAAATTCGAACGAACGGCGTCAGCAAGAGGAACGGATGAAGCAGCAGGACCAACAGCGGCAGCGCGTGGAGCAGCAGCAAAATCAAGATCGCGCTCGATCCGAGCAGCAACAAAAGGCAAACGAGGCGCGCAAACAACAACAGGAACCGCGCGCGCAGCAACAGCGCCAACAGGAGCAGCGGGAACAACAGCTGAAGGCTCAGGCAAAACCAAGGCCGCAACCTCAGCCTCAGGCGCAGCCTCAGCCCAAGCAAAAGCCGCCAAAACAGCAGGACGAAAAGCCTCACGGTAACGGCGGGCGGTAACACGCAACGATGAATCGAAGCGACCGGCTTGTCTTGCAGGATGCACGTGCAGGGCGAGCCGGTTGACACTCTGGGGCGCTAAACATACAGTCGGGAAATGGCGAACAGTGTGTCGAAAATTCAAATTGGGCAGTTGTGGAAGAAGGATGGAACGGGAGAGACGTTCCTAGTTACCAGGGTGTATTCCGAGGCACTGAGCACGATGGCGACGCTGCGCAAGTCCGGCGCCGAGAGCGAAGCGCTGGTGCGTGTGAAAGTCGAGCGAGCTGCCGGTGGCCAGACACTACCCGGGTTTTCGCCGGCTCAAGAAGATGAGCGGATTTGATCTGAGACTATGGATTTGAAAGCAGTTGCTAGTAACTAGATCGAACGGACGGGTAAATTGACCACGTCGTCGATCTGCATCAGTTCTTTTTGCAAGAAGGGTTCGCCATACTTCACACCGACCAGATCGCCGTTGCGGCGGGCGAGCAAGTCCATTTTTTGATCCAATTCATCGATGGCGAGGTAGACGCGTTGTTTGCGTTCGCTTTTAGCCGGCCGGAACTGTGAGCGGTAGGCGAGGATGGCGCGGCGGCGCGTTTCGTATTGCTTGGTGATGTCGACGACGAAAGTGGGCGGCATGCCTTCGAACGAAGTGCAATAGAGGATCTTGAACGGCCGGAAGGGTTCGCCGTCGATGGGAAGCGCTTTGAGGCCAGCGAGGAAGCAGCCTTCGTAACCGAGTTTTGAGGCGTTGTAGTGGTCGGGGTGGCGGGCCTCCCAATAGGGAAGAATCACGGTGTGGGGACGAAGTGCGCGAATTTTTTGTGCGACAGCGAGTTTGTGCTGGCGCGTGGCTTGAACGTCGGAGTCGGGGACGCCCAGTGTACCGCGGTAGCTAACCTTGAGGATTCGTGCAGCTAGAGCCGCTTCCTTGGCGCGCGTTTCAGGTGTACCGCGTGTACCCATTTCTCCTGCTGTGAGATCGAGGATGCCCGTTTTGTAGCCCTGCTGTGCGGACTTAAGCAGCGTGCCGCCGCAGGTGAGTTCCACGTCGTCGGGATGAGCGGCGATGGCGAGAATATCGAGAGTCATTGAATGCCTCAGAGGTTGCGGAAAGATTGTAAGCGTGACTCGTGACCGGTGACTAGTGACCGGTAACGGAGCCCGTCGCGGAATCCCTGCGAATTGGAATGTGCTAAGTTGTGGGCGCTATGAGCAAAAGACTTGAAGGGAAAGTTGCGCTGGTGACGGGGGCGGGGAAGCGGCTGGGCCGCGCGGTGGCGCTCCGTTTGGCGGAAGAAGGAATGGATGTCGCGGTGCACTATGGCAATTCTGCGAAGGAAGCGGCGGAGGTTGTCGGGAAGATTCAGGAAATGGGACAGAAGGCCGTTGCCTTTAAAGCGGATTTGCAGAGCGTAGATGAAATTCGGAAATTGTTGTTGGAGGTAGGGAACGCGCTGGGCAGACTAGATTTGCTGGTGAATAGTGCGGCGAATTTCCTTTCTGGCAGTGTGATTTCAACCACCGAAGAAATTTGGGATGCTTCGCTCGATACGAATGTGAAGGCGCCGTTTTTTGTGGCGCAAGCGGCAGCGCCGATGTTGCGGCGTTCGAAGGGCGCGATTGTGAATTTTTCCGACACGGGAGGATTGCTGGGCTGGCCCGGGTTTATTGGACATTCCGTGGCGAAGGCGGGCGTGATCAATCTGACGAAGAGTTTGGCGAAGGCGCTGGCTCCGGATGTCCGCGTGAATGCGATTGCGCCGGGTACGATTACAATGCCCGGCGATCCGCCTGAATGGGAGCAGGATTTTGTGAAGTTGGCGTTGCTGAAGAAAACAGGGAAGCCCTCAGACATTGCCGATGCGGTGGTGTATCTGGCTACGGCTCACTTCCTAACTGGACACGTACTAGTGCTGGACGGCGGGCGCTCGCTGTAGAACGAATGAAGTTTGCAAATTAGAAAATCGATTTGTGAAGATGCAAGCCGTCTTACGGCAGTGTATTCTATTTAGCTTATGGAGCGATAAGGACGGCGACCGTGGCACTGCACGAAGCAGGGTATCCAAAGAGGGACAACGCGAAAATGACCAACGAGACGTACACACAGCCTCACAACGTGGAGGATGTGGAGATTCAGGAGTGGCTGGAATCGCTGGATTCGGTGCTGGAATCGAGCGGCCCGGAGGTAGCGACAGAGATTCTGGAGCGGTTGCGGGCGCATGCGAAGGTTAGCGGGATCGAGCTTCCGTTCACGGCAAACACACCCTATGCCAACACGATTCCGGCGCGGCTGGAGCCGCTTTTCCCTGGAGATCAGGAGCTGGAGCGGCGAATCAAGTCGTTGATCCGCTGGAACGCGCTGGCGATGGTGGTGCGCGCGAACCGCGAAGAGCACAACATTGGCGGACACATTTCCACCTACGCGTCTGCAGCGACTTTGTATGAAGTCGGCTTCAACCACTTTTTCCGCGGCCGGACGGCGGACTTTGAGGGCGACACGATTTACTTCCAGGGCCACGCGGCTCCCGGAATTTATGCGCGCGCGTTCATGGAAGGCCGCATAAGCACGCAGCAACTGGAGAATTTTCGGCGTGAATTGAAGCCGGGCGGTGGTCTGTCTTCCTATCCGCATCCATGGTTGATGCCAGATTTCTGGGAATTCCCGACGGTTTCGATGGGATTGAGCCCACTGATGGCGATTTATCAGGCGCGGTTCAATCGTTATCTCGAAAATCGAGGCCTGAAGCCGGCGACAGACGCGAAAGTTTGGGCATTCCTCGGCGACGGTGAGACGGATGAACCCGAATCGCTCGGCGCAATCACCCTCGCTTCGCGCGAAAATCTCGATAACCTGATCTTTGTCATCAACTGTAACCTGCAGCGTTTGGATGGGCCTGTACGCGGCAACGGCCAGATCATCCAGGAACTGGAATCCGCGTTCCGCGGCGCGCGCTGGAACGTCATCAAAGTGCTATGGGGCAGCGAGTGGGATCCCATCCTGGAGCGCGATACCGAAGGCCTGCTCGTCAAGCGCATGGGTGAGCTGGTAGACGGCGAATACCAGAAGCTTGTGGTGTCGTCTGGCGCTTATGTTCGCCAGCATTTTTTCGGCAACGACGAACGCCTGCTGAAACTCGTCGAACCGCTGCCGGACGAGGCACTGCGCCGTCTGCGTTTGGGCGGCCACGATCCGCGCAAGGTCTACGCGGCTTACAAAGCGGCTTTCGAACACAAAGGCGGCCCGACCGTCATTCTTGCAAGAACGATCAAGGGTTACGGACTCGGCGAAGCGGGCGAAGGCAAGAACGTCACGCACCAGCAGAAAAAGCTGAACGAAGAAGAATTGCGCGAGTTCCGTTCGCGTTTTGGCATTCCTTTGAACGACGAAGACTGCTCCACCGTGCCGTTTTACCGGCCGTCCGAAGACAGCATCGAGATTCAGTACCTGCGAGGGCGGCGCGAAGCGCTCGGCGGCTACACGCCGGCGCGCAGCGTACGCTCCAAGCCGCTGGTTGCAGACCACGATGAACTCTTCAAAGAGTTCACGGAAGGCAGCGACGACCGCGAAGTTTCAACCACGATGGCGTTTGTGGCGATGCTGCGCAAGATGCTCAAGGATTCCGAGATCGGCAAGCTGATCGTGCCCATCGTGCCGGATGAGGCGCGCACCTTTGGTATGGAGTCGCTGTTCCGCACGGTAGGCATTTACGCGAGTGGCGGCCAGAAGTATGAGCCCGTCGACATGAACACGCTGCTCCTCTACAAGGAAGCCAAGGACGGCCAGATCCTCGAAGAGGGAATTACTGAGGCTGGCTCGATGGCATCGTTCATCGCGGCGGGCAGCGCGTATGCAACGCATGGAATCAACACGATTCCTTTCTTCATTTACTATTCGATGTTTGGGTTCCAGCGCATCGGCGATTTTGTGTGGGCTGCGGCGGATATGCGCACGCGCGGCTTTTTGCTCGGCGGCACATCCGGCCGCACTACGCTTTCCGGCGAAGGACTGCAGCACCAGGACGGCAACAGCCACATCCTGGCGCTGCCGGTGCCGAACCTGAAGGCCTACGATCCAGCCTTTGCGTACGAAATCGCCGTCATCATTCAGGACGGCATTCGCCGCATGTACAAGGACGGCGAGAACTGGTTCTACTACATCACCGTCATGAACGAGCCGTACGCCATGCCAGCCATGCCTGCAGGCGTCCGCCAGGGAATTCTGAAGGGCATGTATAAATTCCGCGCGTCCACCAATAAGAAAGCCAAGCTGAAGGCCCAATTGTTCGGCAGCGGCGCAATTCTAAACGAAGCGTTGCGTGCACAGGAGATCCTCGAGCAAAAGTACGGTGTTGCCGCCGACGTCTGGAGTGTCACGAGCTACAAGGAATTGTACGTGGACGCGATCGAAGCCGAGCGCTGGAACCGCCTCAACCCGAACGCGAAGCCAAAGGTTCCGTACGTATCGCAGTGTCTGGCTGATGCCCCAGGCGTGCTGGTAGCCGCTTCCGACTATCTGAAGACACTACCCAACATGATTGCCAAATGGATGCCGCGACGCCTGGCAGCCCTCGGCACCGACGGGTTCGGCCGCAGCGAAGGCCGCACGGCGCTACGCGACCACTTCGAAGTGGACGCGAAATTTATCTCCCTGGCGGCGCTGCACGAACTATGCCTGGACGGAAAAATCGACGCGAAAACCGTCGAGAAAGCAGCCGAAGAACTGGGCATTAACAAAAGCAAACTCAACCCCGTGATCTCATAGACCCGAAGGCAAGACTCTACGCACACCTGATGTGGGTCATCGTTCCGAATGGGTTAGTGTGCGGGCGAAAAGACAAGCGCTTTGCCGCTCAGTATCGCTTCCAAGCGTTCGCGAGCTTCCCGGAATGTCGGGGACATCCGAAGTGTAGCCTCATAAGCGATTGCCGCTGCTTGGAAGTCTCCTTGCGCTTCCCGGATGCGTGCAATCCAAAACATGGCTTGGGGCGAGGGATGCAGTTCATACGCGCGCTGGAAGTTGGCTAAGGCTTTCGCGTAGTTGGCTGAGCGGTACTCGATCATTCCAAGAGCAAGATAAGTATTTTCCTTGTCGGGATTGACCGCCAAGGCTGCCTGAAGTTCTTTTCGAGCGTCGTCGAGGCGATTTTCTTCGTACAACACGATTCCAAGATTGTGGAGGCTTTGCGCCCGCTCGAGCGGATCCGTCGCATATTGTATTGCTAACTGAAACTCGTTTTCGGCCGCAGGAAGGTTTCCCTGGGCGCGGAAAGCCAGCCCGAGATTGTAGTGCGGTGTCGAAAACTTGGGCCGGATGCGAGCGGCTTTTTGGAAGTGGGCCAACGCCAGATTGGCTTGGCCGGACTCCGAGTACGCCATTCCAAGATTATTTTCGGCCATGTAATTGTCGCGCGTCACTGCGAGCGCGCGGCCAAAGAGGGAGATACTGTTTTTCCAAAAGCCGGTCTGCCACCAAGTCAGTGCCGCAAACCAGACAAGTACGATCGCTCCGACCGGTGCCAGCACAGTGCGGAGCTCCAGGTGTCTCGCTGCCTCAGCGATCGCCCAAACAACAATCAAAAACAGTCCAATGAAAGGTAGATAGGCATAACGATCGGCCATCGCCTGACGGCCCACTTGAACGATGCCGATCACCGGCACCAGCGAACCCAGATACCACAACCATCCCGTAGCTAAGAATCGCTTGTCCCGGTAGCGCCAGACCAGCCACGATATCCCAATCAGAAAAACCGCTGCGATCAGTGGTTTACAAAGCGGAAGAGCACCCTCCGGGTGCGGATAGAACACGGCAAGTCGAACCGGATAGACGCCCTGCCAAACGTAAAGCAAATAGGAGTAGAGAGCGTTCGAGACTCGAAAAGAAAGGGGCAGTCCCGCTGAGGAGGCCACCGCGCCTCCCTCGCGCTGCGCGTAAAAGGTAATCCATGAACTGGCGATAACCAGCAAGAACAACGGCAGCTTCTCAAGAGACAAGCGGCCAAACCTTCGCCAAAATGCGTTCCACTCGTCCTTCCCTGGCACCGGCAGCCGCTGCAGCGGCCAGTAGTCCACCAGAAGCAACAGAAGAGGAAAAGTGACGGCCATGGGTTTGGACGCCAAACTAAGCGCGAACGCCAGAACCACCGAGAGATAGCGGAAGACGCCGGGCCTGCGGGCATACCAACCGTAGGCAAAGAGCGCGATGAACAGGAAGAACGCGCTGAGCAGCGACTTGCGCTCCGCTACCCACGCCACGCACTCGACATTAAGCGGGTGAATCGCAAAAAGGGCGGCCACCATTCCACTTCGCCAGCGAAACCCCGTCGCGCAGTCGAGCAGCAAGAACAGCAGCACCGCATTGCAACCATGCAGCACCAAGCTGGAGGCGTGATGGCCAGCCGCATGAAAACCAAAGAGCTGGACGTCCAGCATGTGCGAAATCCAAGTCAACGGATGCCAGTTCGCCTCCATGGTTGAGCGAAAAGCTAACGCAATGCTGTGCAGTGTAAGGCCCTTGGCGATGAGAGGATTTTCCAGAATGTAGTGCGGATCGTCGAAATTCACGAATCCATTTGAAAATGTTCGCCAGTAAGCTGCGATACTCAGTAGCATCAGACCCGTACAAAGCAGGATTCGCGGCGGAGCAGACGGCGTGGAGAAGTTTTGATTCGAAACGGCTGGCGTGTTCGGTGAGTCGAGCGGAACGCTCACTCCTTCACCATTACGTAATAGTCCGGCAGGAGTTTGTGCCCTTCGGAACTAAAAATCCGGAAATTGGCCAGCCCCCACTTCTGCATGCGGTATTGCAGCGCAGTCGCTAGCACGCCCAATCCGTACTTGCAGCTCCGCCAAAAGTTGATGCTAGAAGCCTCGGGAAAGTACCGCGTAGGACAGGAAACTTCTCCCAGCCGGTATCCGAAGTAAATGATTTGCGCCAACATCTGGTTATCGAACACAAAATCGTCGCTATTTGCCTCCAAGGGCAAAGCGTCCAGAACGTTGCGAGAGAATGCGCGATAACCGGTGTGATATTCGGAAATCTTGTATTTCAACAGGAGATTTTCGAACAGGGTCAAGAAGCGGTTCGAAATGTATTTGTAAAGGGGCATGCCGCCTTTGAGCGCCCCGACGCCGAGAATTCGCGATCCCAGAGCCACATCGTATTCGCCATAGGCGATCATCGCCGCCATGGAAACAATCAAGTTTGGCGAATATTGATAGTCCGGGTGCAGCATGATGACGATGTCAGCTCCGCGGCGCAGCGCTTCCCGATAACAGGTTTTTTGGTTACGACCGTAGCCAAGATTCTTTTTGTGAACAAAGGTGGTCAAACCCAGCTGTGCGGCGACCTGAGTCGTTGCGTCGTGACTGCCATCGTCGACCAGGATGATTTCGTCCACGAATTCGCGGGGAATCTCCTGGTAAGTCTGTTCGAGGGTCTTGGCGGCATTGTACGCCGGCATCACCACAAGGATTCGTTTGCCATTGAGCATGGGAAGAGGGGCCTGTGCCGCGTCCTCAGAGACCTAAAACCAGAGTTCTCGTTCCTGACGGGCTCCGTTTTCAAAATAATACGGCGTACAACGCACCGCAAGCGGCGTTAAGGCCCGCGTATCCAGACTATTACTGCCGAATGGCTTCGCGCGGATCGCTACCCGCGGAAAGTATTTCGGTCGGCTTGATGCGGCCTGTGGCCAGCTCAGCTACCAAGCGGGCATTCGCGGCGAGGAAGTCATAGTTAGCCAGTTCCTTCGGCAATACCCAGGCGATTTGCTGAAAGGCTATCGGTCTAAGCTCTGATTTAGCGATTGCTGCGGCAAAAAAGCTAATTGTGAGCGGGCTTCGATTCGGATACTCAAAATCAACCTTCGCAATTTGCGCCGAGCGTACCAGCGTAGCGCCCAGTTCTTCGCGCAACTCGCGGGCCAGAGCCTCTGCCAAAGATTCGCCCGGTTCGACCTTGCCTCCGGGGAATTCCCATTTGTGTGGCGACGTATCGTGCGCACGCCTTTGTCCGATTAAGAGCCTTCGATCCTCCCGCTCAATTACGGCGGCGACTACGTGCAATGTCGGTTTCGTCTCGTTCACGCTCAGCAGAATACGCCATTCCACAATAGCAATTGCGCTTTTCGCGTGAAACGTTACACGCCATTCATGTTATCGTGTTTTTCTAACTTCTCATGGAGCTGCGCCATCTCAGGCCGCAGCGACAGTTGGTACAGTCCACCAGGTCATTAATACGTGGTAACCGATGCAACGGAAGGGCATTGGCTACCGTAGGGTCGAGTACTGCCCACTCTCGAAGCGCAGCGGAATGTTTCTGGGAACCGCAGCGTGGTGCCAAAACGCGAGGATATTGATGCAGTGGAATTGCTGGTCATTGAAAAATACTCTGGTGAGCGTGTTTGTCGCGTTCCTTCTTATGTTCGCGGGATGCGGCGACGACAAGCGCGACTCGATGGCCGAGGCACCGCCTCGGGCCAAGGTGCAATCTGTAGACGATTCTAACGTTTTCGAAGTTGCCAAGCCGGAACAATTCGCCTTGGCGGCCGCCGACGAACACTTGGCTGCGCGACAGCTGCGCGTCACAGGAACAGTGGCTCCGGACATCGCGCGCAGCGTGCCCGTCATTTCGCTCGCAACCGGCCGTGTTGTAGCGGTCGAGGCGCGTTTTGGCGATACCGTCAAGAAGGGCCAGGTATTGCTCCGAGTGCAAAGCGCGGACTTGTCAGCAGCCTTCTCCGATCATCGCAAGGCCGTAGCTGATGAAAAATTGGCACGCACACAGTTTGAACGTGCCAGGGATTTGTACGACAAAGGCGCCATTTCGATGAACGACCTGCAGGTCGCGGAAGACGCTGACGCCAAAGCCAAAGTGGACTCGGAAAACACGGCCGAAAAAATCCGCGTCCTTGGCGGTAATGTCGACCAGCCCGCCACGATCGTCGACATTCGCGCCCCGATTTCCGGTGTCATCACCGACCAGCAGGTCACGAATGCATCCGGTGTCGCTGGTTTGGGCTCGCCGAATCCATTCACCATCTCCGATCTAAGTTCGGTATGGATTCTCTGTGACGTCTTTGAGAACGATCTTGGCGATGTACACCTTGGCGAGAAGGCTGAAGTTCGGCTGAACGCCTATCCGGACAAGACTTTCAGTGGGGTTATCAGCAACGTCGGGCCTGTACTCGATCCGAATATTCGCAGTGCCAAGGTTCGTATCGAAGTGCGCAATCCAGGGATCATGAGGCCCGGCATGTTCGTGACCGCGACCTTCCAAGGGAAAAAGCAGGAGCTGCGCGTGAGTGTGCCCGCGACTGCAATCTTGCATTTGCATGACGCGGACTGGGTCTACGTGCCCTTGGAAGTTAACAAGTTTCGCCGCGTTCAGGTCGTCGGCGGAGAAATGTTGCCTGGCGCTCTGCAGGAAGTCACCAGAGGCCTGAGCGCCGGCCAGAAAGTAGTCGCGAACGCGCTGGAATTCCAGAACACCGCGGAGCAGCAATGATCCGCTTTCTGGTTGATAAGGCCCTCGATAATCGGTTCATCGTGCTGAGCATGGCGGTCCTGCTCTTTATCTGGGGCGGGATCGCGTTCAAAACACTGCCCGTTGAAGCCTACCCGGATGTAGCCAATGTTTGGGTGCAGGTAATCACGCAGTGGCCGGGGCGTGCTGCCGAAGAAGTCGAGCAGCAAGTCACCATTCCGATTGAAATTCAAATGAACGGAATCCCGCACCTGCAGCATATCCGTTCGTCTTCGCTCGCTGGGCTCTCCGTCGTGAACCTTATCTTCGACGACGACTCTGACAACAACTGGGACCGGCAAAAAGTGATGGAGCGTATTGCGCAGGTGACGCTGCCGGCCAATGTAAGCGCCCAGATCGGCCCCGATTTCAGTCCGATCGGCTCCATTTACTGGTACACGCTGAAGAGCACAAATCCGCGTTACGACGGAATGGAGCTGAAGACACTTCAGGACTGGGTCATCAGCAAGTACATCAAGTCGGTTCCCGACGTCGTGGATGACTCCTCGTTTGGTGGAATTACGCGCGAATATCAGGTGCGGCTCGATCCGGACAAGCTCGTTTCTTACGGGTTAAGCCTCGCGCAAGTCGAACAGCAGTTGACCAACGGCAACGCCAATGGCGGGGGCAGTTTTATAGAACAGGGTTCGCAGCAGATCAACGTGCGCGCCGTCGGATTGGTGCGAACGGTGAACGACATCGAACAAACCGTCATCAAAACGCAAAATGGCACGCCCGTTCGCGTGCGCGACATCGCGACCGTTGAACAGGGCCCGAAGATTCGCCTAGGACAGATAGGCAAAGCGATTCACCGCTCTGACGGTGTCGTGTATGACGACAACGACGTGGTTGAGGGCATCGTGTTCATGCGCAAAGGCGCGGACACGGCGACTACGCTCGATGGCATCCACACAATGGTGGATCGCCTGAATAGTCAGATCCTGCCAAGGGGAGTGAAAATCGTCCCATATCTCGACCGCGACGACCTCGTCCACTACACCACGCACACCGTGCTGCACAACTTAGGCGAAGGAATGATCCTGGTCGTGCTCATCCTTTTCGTATTCTTGGGCAATGTGCGCGGGGCGTTTATTGTCGCCCTGACGATTCCGTTTTCATTGCTGTTCGCTTCGATTTGCCTGGATTTGCGGCACATCTCTGCGAACTTGCTTTCGCTGGGCGCGCTGGATTTCGGCATGGTGGTGGACGGGGCAGTCGTGATGGTGGAAAACATCGTCCGGCACCTGGGCAAACACGAACGGGACAACAGCACCATCCTCGAGCAGGTACGCTTGGCCGCTCGCGAAGTCCAGCGTCCCGTCTTTTACGCCATCGCCATCATCATCACTGCTTACCTGCCGATCTTTACGCTGCAGCGCGTGGAGGGGAAGTTGTTCAAGCCCATGGCGTGGACGGTGGTCTTCGCCCTCTTTGGCGCGCTGCTTTTTTCTATGGTAATTGCCCCCGCTCTGGCCACTTTCCTGTTCCGCAAAAAGAGCAGGCACTGGGAAAACCCTTTGATGGTGCATCTGACGGCTCGCTATAGGCAAGCTGTCACGTCGGCTGTGCGGCATCGTCCGATCACCTTTTCGATCGCAGGTGGACTCTTTGCGCTGTCACTTTTTCTTTCTGTCAGCGGCGTGATCGGCTCTGAGTTTTTACCGCACCTCGACGAGGGCGCAATCTGGGTGCGCGGCACACTTGCGCCAAGCGCGGGTCCCACCGAGTCGGCCCGCATCGCCGAACGTGCGCGGCAGGCTCTTTGCTCTTTTCCCGAGGTGCCGCAAGTCGTGAACCAGATCGGCCGGCCGGATGATGGCACCGACACGACCGGCTTTTTTGACACCGAATTCTTCGTCGACCTCAAGCCCAAAGAGCAATGGCGTCCCGTCTTTCACGAAGACAAAGAGCGCTTGATCGCCGCGATGGACCGCGAACTAGAAAAAATTCCGGGCGTCTTCTGGGGCTTTTCGCAGCCCATCTCGGACAATCTGGAAGAGGCCGTGAGCGGCGTAAAAGGTTCACTGGCAATCAAGATCTATGGCGATGATTTGAAGACGCTGGAAGCGAAAGCTGACGAAATGGTCGCTGTGATGAAGACAATTCGCGGCGTGGAAGACCTCGGCGTCTTTCGCGTGATTGGTCAGCCGAATCTGAATTTCGAAGTGGACCGGGAGCGTGCGGCGCGTTACGGCATCAATGTTTCCGACATTCAGGACGCCATCCAAACAGCCGTGGGCGGAAACGCTGTCACACAGGTTCTGGATGGCGAGCAGCGTTACGATCTCGTTCTTCGCTATCTTTCGGATTACCGCGATTCGAAAGAAGCCATAGAACGGGTGCGGCTCCTCGCTCCCTCAGGCGAGCGAGTTTCGCTGGCACAGCTGACCAAGGTGAACTTGCTGGACGGCGCATCGCAAATCTATAGGGAAGCGAACTCACGTTACGTCGCGGTGAAGTACAGCGTTCGCGGTCGCGACCTCGGCAGCACGGTCGAGGAAGCGATCAAGAAAGTGACCGCAACGGTGAAACTCCCGCAGGGCTACACCGTCGACTGGGCTGGCGAATACGAGAACCAGAAGCGCGCTCAACGAAGACTGATGCTGGTGTTACCGCTCACGATTCTCCTCATTTTTCTGATCCTTTACACCATGTTCAAGTCCTTCAAATGGGCGCTGTTGATCTTATCCAGCGTGGCGCTGGCGCCGGTCGGTGGAACCGTAGCGCTTCTCATCTCTCACACCAATTTCAGTGTTTCTTCGGGAGTAGGATTTCTTGCCCTGTTCGGTGTCTCCGTGCAGACCGGGGTCATCATGCTCGAGTACATCAATCAGCTTCGCGCTCGCGGCTATACCATCGAGGAAGCCGCAATCGAAGGAGCCGTACTGCGCCTTAGGCCGATCATGATGACCATGCTTGTAGCTACGCTCGGCCTGCTTCCCGCCGCTCTCTCGCACGGCATCGGTTCAGACTCGCAGCGCCCATTCGCCATTGTCATCGTCGGCGGGTTGATTGGTGCGTTGCTGATCGGTATCTTCCTGCTGCCGACGCTGTACGTCTGGATTGCGCGCGAGGGCGACACGCTGCCGATCTCTGAAGGCGAAGAGTTATAGCCGCTTTTCTTGATTGGCGGCGGGATTGCAGGAGGATCGGTAACTATGAAACGCAGCGAAGTGGCTGACGTAATTCGCGACGTCGGAATCATTCCCGCGGTTCGCGTCGCGACTGCTGACGACGCTCACTTTGCTGTCGAAGCCGTCGCCAGCGGCGGAATTCCGATCGTCGAGATCACTATGACCACGCCCGGGTGCATCGATATGATCGAGCACCTCGTACAGCACCATCCCAAAATGGTCGTCGGCGCTGGTACGGTTCTAGACCTCGAAACCGCGCGCAAATGCGCCGGCGCGGGTGCGCACTTCCTTACCGCCCCGGGGTACGATTGCGACATTCTCAATTTTGCCGCGAAGCAGGGGATTGTCGCCCTTCCTGGAGCCCTCACTCCCACCGAAGTTGTCACCGCCTGGCGTGCCGGCGCAGACTTCGTCAAAGTTTTTCCGTGTGGCCAGGTCGGGGCAGACTCCTACATTCGCGCCCTCACGCGCTCGCTGGCGCAGATTCCGCTCGTTGCCGCCGGCGGCGTAAATCAGCAAAACGCCGAGGCATTCATCCTCGCGGGCGCAACCGCCATCGGTGTCGGTACGCAGCTCATCCCAACCGAAGCCATCGAACGCCGCCAGGCCAAACGCGTCCAGGAACTCGCTCTTCGTTTTTCGAAGTTCGTCAAGGAGGCGCGCGAGCGCGTCCCAGTAAAAAAGCTCCCGCCGGCTTCCGCCGCTCACATTTCCGCCGCGCATTGCGACGACAAATAGACGAAAATCGACAAAATCCGCCAACTTCATTGAGCGAGCCGCATGTTCCTGTGTAGACTCGCTGGCGCCATTATTTTTCACCCGAGGCACCTATGACTCTGCGCCGTCTTTCAATTCTTCTGCTTCTATCTGCGACTTCGCTTGCTGCGCAGACAACTTCGTCACCCGAAAAAGCCGACATCGTCCGCTACAACGCGACGATTGACACGGTGAAATATGTTTACGGGGTAGCGCCGCCGGTGGCCACCGTCAAGCCTGGCAACATTCTTGACGCGAACTCTCTCGATTGCTTTGGCAACGCGCTACAAAAGCCCGGCGATTCTTTTGCGCTCGTCAAGGGTGACAATCCTTTAACCGGGCCGTTCTATATCGCCGGAGCCGAGCCGGGCGATACGCTCGTCGTCCATGTTTTGGATTTGCAGGTTGACGGCAAGCAGGGCGTCGGCACGTTCAGCCCTGGTTTTGGCGCCGCAAACGCCACTCACTACACCCCCGTGCTCGAAACCAAGCCGCTATCCGAAAAAATCTGGTTCTATCCCATCGACACCGAGAAAAACACCGCAACCTTTCAGGCGCTCGATTCGAATTACAAAGTGAGCTTTCCTCTTCATCCGTTTCTCGGCTGCATCGGTGTTGCGCCGGCAAACGGCGAAGCGCGCAGTTCCATCGTCCCCGCTGAATTCGGCGGGAACATGGACGCGCCTGAAGTCAGCAAAGGCAACACTCTCTATTTGCCTGTGAATGTCGCGGGCGCGCTTTTCTACTTTGGTGACGGCCACGCTGCCATGGGCGACGGCGAAGTTGCCGGCAGCGCCGTCGAAGTCCCGATGCGCGTCCGCTTGAAACTCGATCTGCTCAAGAAAAAGCGCATTGACTGGCCGCGCCTCGAAAATGAAAACGAAATCATGACTACCGGCATCTATCGTCCCGTGGACGACGCCGTTCGAATCGCGGTCACGGAATTGGTCCACTGGATTCACGCCGACTACGGCCTATCCGAGCTCGACGCCTATGAACTCTGCTCTAAGGTCTGCAAACTCCATCTCACCGAAATGGTCGATCCCAATTACGTCGTCATCGCCTCGATGGAGAAGAAGTATCTTCCGCCGCGGGTAGCGAAGTAGCGGACTTGCTGCGCGGCTTCGGCCGTCGGCATACTCAATGCATGTTCTCTCGAGAAGTGCTCGACCATTTTCAGAACCCGCGCAACGTTGGCGAACTCGATGGCGCAACCGCCTCCGTCGAAGTCAGCAACCCAGTCTGCGGCGACATCCTCAAATTAGCGGTCAAGGTCGAGCAGGGAAGAGTCACCGAAGCCCGCTTCCTGTGCCGCGGTTGTACAACTGCGATCGCCTGCGCTTCGAGTCTGACAGAACGTTTGCGCGGCAATTCCCCGCAGCAACTCAGCAAAATGTCAGTGGCGGACCTGTCTCAATCACTCGGTGGTTTGCCTGCTGAAACGATTCATGGTGCTCATTTAGCCGTAGACGCGGCACGCGCCATCGCGAAAAAACTGCAACCTTGATCGCACGTCTGTTCCAGCACGATCGCACTACAGCGGTTTATTTTTCGCCTTCAGAATCGCGTCCGGATCGTTCAAATTCAACACGCAACCTTCTTCTGCCGTCGAAACTTCCTGCACTTCATTCTTGTGAGCCCAAACGACAGCCCGCGCACCTGTTTCCAGTGGCGCTCGCAACAATTCCTCATATACAGCCGCAGAAAAAATCACCGGATGCCCGCGCCGCCCCTCAAAGACTGGCAGCACCACCGGAGCCCGCATCTCCAGAAACGTCGCGATCAACGTATTCACCAGTGCCGCGCTCACCAGCGGATGGTCCACGGGGCACAACAGCATCCCCTCCGTGCCCGCTGGCAAGCTGCGTAACGCTGCATGAATCGAACTGAGCTGCCCGCGCTCCCAATCGTTATTCACAACAACTTCCTCAGGCGTCAATGCGACCTGCTGCGAAATCGCATCCGCGTCCGGCCCGAGCACCACCCGCCGCACGCCAATCGCGGGATGCCGCGTCACACTCAGCAAATGTTCCAGAAACGATGCGCCCTGGTAGGACACCAGAGCTTTCGGCGAACCCATGCGGCGCGACGCACCGCCGGAAAGAATCACGGCAGCCAGCATGACCATCCTGAGTAGCGCGAAGCGTTAAAGCTGGACTGCGGACTCCCTGTGCTCGCGCTGCAATTTCTTGTGCTGGGCTGAACTCGTATTGCGCCGCACGGCGATCAACTCCGCCGTGATGCTGATGGCAATCTCTTCCGGCGACAGCGCGCCAATCTCCAATCCCATCGGCGCATAAACTCGCGCAAACTCGGCCGGAGCATAACCTTCTTTTTCCAATGCTTGATATACCGAAAGCACCTTGCGCTTGCTGCCGATCATCCCTATATAACGCGCCTGCGTCCGCACCGCCCACGCCAGCACGCGCATGTCGTCGCGATGCCCGCGCGTCACAATCACCAGGTACGACGCCGCATTCGGCGCCAGTCGCGCAAACGCATCTGCGTAGCTTGTGTATAGCTCCTGCGCCATCGGGAAGCGTTCTCTGTTCGCGAACTGCTCGCGGTCGTCAATCACCACAATCCCGAATCCCGCTGCGCTTGCCGACTTCGCCAGCGCCATCGAAACGTGTCCGCCGCCAAAAATGTACGTCACCGGCTGCGGCAATATCGGCTCGACAAAAACCTCCAGCGTCCCGCCGCAAATCAAACCGTTGTCGTAGCTCGCCTCATTGTTTAGCGTGAACACCATCTTGCGCGGCGTTTCTTTCTCCATCACTTCTTTCGCCGCCGCCCACACGTCGGCTTCCACGCACCCGCCGCCAATCGTCCCCACAATCGAGCCATCTTCACGCACCAGCATCCGTGAGCTCTCAAAGCTCGGTATCGACCCGTTCGTATGCACAATCGTAGCCAGCGCCCCGCGCATCCCGGCCTTGCGCATCCTCACAATTTCTTCGAAAAGATCCATAGTGTTGTAGCGGCCGCCTTCTGTTCACGCTGATCTGCCGAGGGAAGCGCGCCTTTGTAGTGCCGGGCTTTAGCCCGGCTTCTGTCTCAGCGTAAGCCGCGCCCTGTCCCGTGTCAACGAAACGCGCCAGATTTTGCCGGTATCGAGCGCCGGAGGCGCGTCATAAGTTAGCCCAGCGCGGAAGCGCTGGGTGCCTGGGTCCAAATCCACCGAGCGCCGTAGGCGCGGCACTCTTCCGGCTTTGCGGCATGCTCGGTTCCACGCTACGATTCTCCGCGCTCATGAAAGCCATCCTCTTCGACCACCACGGCGGCCCCGAAGTCCTCCGCTACACTGACGCCCCGGAGCCCGAACCTCGCTCCGGCGAAGTCCTAGTCCGCGTTCACGCCTGCGCGCTCAACCATCTAGACCTCTGGGTCCGCGGCGGCCTCCCCGGCGTACCCATCCCTCTCCCGCACATTCCCGGCAGCGACATCGCCGGCGTAGTCGAAAAAATCGGCCCAGGCGTCGCCACCGTCAAGCCCGGCCAAAAAGTTCTCCTCGCTCCCGGAGTCACCTGCGGCAAATGCGCCGCTTGCCTCGCAGGCCGCGACAACTACTGCCCGCAATTCACCAATCTCGGCTACATGATCGACGGCGGCTGTGCCCAATTCGTCCGCTGCCCGGAAGTCAACTGTTTCCCCTATCCCGAAAATCTCTTGTTTGAAGAAGCTGCTGCCGTCCCGCTCGTTTTCCAGACCGCTTGGCACATGCTGCTCACCCGCGCGCAGCTCCAGCCCGCCGAAACCGTGCTCATCCTTGGCGCAGGCAGCGGAGTAGGCTCCGCCGGCATTCAAATCGCGAAATTCTTCGGCTGCCGCGTCATCGCCACCGCCGGCAACGACGCCAAGCTAGCCAAAGCCAAGGAACTCGGCGCCGATGACGTGATCAACCACCACACGCAAAAAATCAAAGACGAAGTCCGCCGCCTCACTGCCAAACGCGGTGTGGACGTCGTCTTCGAACACGTTGGCACGGCTACCTGGGACGACAGCGTCGCCAGCCTCGCTCGCGGCGGCCGCCTCGTCACCTGCGGCGCCACCACCGGCTTCGACGCCAAGATCGATCTCCGCTTCCTCTTCAGCCGCCAGCTCTCCATTCTCGGCTCGTACATGGGCAACAAGTCCGAGTTCTCGACCGTGCTAAAGCTCGTCGCCGCCGGCAAACTCAAACCTGTGCTCGACCGTATCTTCCCGCTAGTCGAATGCCGCCTGGCCCACGAATACCTCGAGTCCGGCTCCCAGTTCGGCAAAGTCATTCTCCAAGTCTCCGCCCTGTAAGCGCACGATACATCGTGCCCTTTGGGAGTGCGGCAGCCCTGCTGCCGTTTTTTGCGGTGTCAGCTTCAGAGCAGCATGATCAGCGGGAGCTCTGCTCCCGCGCAAAGTGGTCGCCCACTCAACTCCGCCCTTTTCCAGTGTGATACACTCGCAAAACTTTTTCGCGATCAGGGAACCAATATGGCCACCAGCCCAGCACCAAATCCGGCGATATCCGCACGCCTACGCGACCGCCGTTTCTATCTCTTTGTAACCATCCTCACCGCCGCGCTGGTCTTCGCCGGCTTCGCCCGTACATTCTTTCTCAATGCGCTTTTTGCGAAGATGCAGCTCCCACCTCTCTGGATCATTCATGGCGTAGTGTTTTCCAGCTGGATCGTCATTCTGGTCACGCAATCTGCCCTTATCTCCTCGAAGCAGATTCGTATTCACAAGAAACTCGGCTATGCCAGCATCGCCATCGTCACTCTGATGGCTTATCTAGGCTTCGAAATGTCGCGGCAGGCCGCACAACGCGGCTTCACGCCTCCCGGCGGCCCGCCTCCGACTACGTTTTTCGCATTCCAGTTACTCGGTCTTTTCGCGTTTGTGGCCTTCATCGCCGCTGGCTATTTGTTCCGCAACCGACCCGAAATCCATAAACGCCTTATGGTTTCTGGCACTGTGCTGATTCTGACGCCCGCGGTCGCGCGTATCTTCCTGATATTCAGCACGAACCTCGTCATCGTCAAAGCGTTTGCCTTGCAGCTTGCCGTCCTGCTCGCCTGCATAGCCTATGACTATGTGACTCGCAAACGAGTCCATCTCCCCTACGTGTCCGCAGTTGTTACGTTGCTGGCGCTGCTACCCATGTCCGCCCTAGTCGGGAGAACGCGCGTCTGGCATTCCCTCTCGCACTGGCTCACCGGCGTCTAGGGCAGATTCCGGTCTTGACACCAACGTCGGCCCGGCCTACCTTCCACTCTACAAATTCACCGGAAGTCGTCCCTTCGTTCCGGTCCGCGCGGCTTCCGCTATGGAGGTCCTCATGCCGCTTAACCTCGTTTCTTTTTCGCTTGTGGATTCGCCCGTAACCGTGGAAGAAGGCCGCAAGATTCTCGAGCGCGACAATTACGTCTGTCAGTACTGCGGACTCGACGGCCGCGCCAGCTTCGAAAACGCCCTGATCATGCGTGTGGACTTCGTGATGCCGCGCGCCCGCAAAGGGAAGAAGCAGCCCGACAACCTCGTAGCCTGCTGCGCGCCCTGCAACACCATCAAAGGCACCAAGGTCTACGCCAGCTTCGACGACGCGAAGGCCCAAGTGCTCGCCCGCCGCGAAGACCTGCGCAAAACCTGGCAAGAAAAGACCGCCCGCCCAAAAACCAAAGCCGCTGGCGCGTAGTTCGGCGTGAAATTATTTTTGCAGTGCGGCAGCCCAGCTTCCGCTTTTTCGGAGTAAGCACCGGCCAGATGGCAAAAGCGGGAGCCGGGTTCCCGCACTCCAGTGTTTATGAGCGGAGCTCTAACGGTGCCCTTCGCTCACTCAGCCCAGAAAAACCAACGAGGCGACACCAATCAATGTTGATTAGCTTGTTTGTCTCCTCTATCGCACTATGCCAAAATACGGTTGAGGCTACATGAGCACATCCCTCGGCAAACACGTCACGCTGACCCGCCCCGAAGATTTCGGCAAGCTGCTCGAAGACGAAGGCATCATCTTCACCACGCTCGACAAAGCCGTGAACTGGGCCCGCAAAAGCTCCATCTGGCCCCTCGGTTTCGGACTTGCCTGCTGCGCCATTGAAATGATGTCCATGGCCGCCGCCCGTTTTGACGTGGCCCGCTTCGGCGCCGAAGTTTTCCGCCCGTCGCCCCGCCAGGCCGACCTCATGATCGTTGCCGGACGCCTCTCGCAAAAAATGGCCCCGATCGTTCGCCAGCTCTACGATCAAATGCCAGAGCCCAAGTGGGTCATCTCCATGGGAGCCTGCGCCACTTCCGGCGGTGTCTTCAACAACTACGCCATCGTGCAGGGCTGCAATCAGGTGCTTCCGGTCGATGTCTACGTCCCCGGCTGCCCTCCGCGCCCCGAAGCGCTCCTCTACTCCATCCTCCAGCTCCAAAAGAAAATCGACTCCGAAAAAGGCTCTTTCAAGCGCGCCCTGAATATTGCCTGAGTGCTACGAATGGGTGTTAAGCCGCGTATTTTTTTGGAGTGCGGCGGCTTGACGCCGCTTGGCATTACCACTGTTCTTTTTTTCATCGCTTTGGTGGTCTTTCCACAGGTAATTGCGCAGCCCTCTGGCTCGTCAACTTGGCGCCTAATCTGGTCCGACGAATTCAACACGCCCGACAACTCCACGCCCGATCCCACGAAATGGACCTACGACCTCGGCGGCAACGGCTTTGGCAATCATGAACTCGAGAGCTACACCTCCCGCCCGGAGAACGCCAAGATCGCCGGCGGCAATCTGGTCATCACCGCGCGCCAGGAGCAGTACACCGGCGCCGACGGAATCACTCTGTCTTACACGTCCGCTCGCCTGAAGACGCAAGGCCTCTTCGCGCAAGCCTACGGCCGCTTTGAAGCCCGCATCAAAATTCCGCGAGGGCAGGGAATCTGGCCCGCCTTCTGGATGATGGGTGACGACATCGGCCGCGTCGACTGGCCCGACTGCGGCGAAATCGATGTTATGGAAAACATCGGCCGCGAACCCGGTATGGTCTACGGCTCGCTCCACGCTCCTAGTTACGTCGCGCTAACCTCCGACGCCTCCAAAGGCACGCCGCTTCCGAATGGACAAAACTACGCCGACGATTTTCACGTCTACGCAATCGAATGGGAACCGGGCGTCATCCGCTTTTACGTGGACAAAAACAACTACGCCACCTTCGCCAATGCCGATTTGCCCAAAGGCGGCCGCTGGGTATTCGACCACCCGTTCTTCATCATCCTCAACATTGCCGTAGGCGGCGACTGGCCCAAAAACCCCGATGCCACCTCCAAATTCCCCCAACAAATGCTCGTAGACTACGTCCGCGTCTACTCCCGCAAGTAGCCACAAAGCTTCCTTGGAAACTGCCCTCACCAGCTCCGCGTCCAAAGAACATTTGATCTACTATACACATTTGATATACACGTATTAGTAAACAGTTATGCCTCTTGAACTTCCCCTTCACTGAGCGAGATAAACCCTTTTGTTTGATACTCTTGTAAAATTTTAGGCTGTTAACTACCCTGTTTTCATGCTCTTCACTTTTCCATATTTCGCCGGCCGTTTGTTTTCAGTCACTTCGGGACAGCAGAATGGGGGAGGGGCGGTTTAAGACGCGACAGGCGTGGCAGCCACTTCAAGGCTGAACGGGCGTGACCTGCAGCGACACGATCGCCCAATTTTCGTTCTCCGGTATCAGTACCACGGTCATCCGGTGCATCCAAACTCGCTCCATGCTCGCGACCAGCGCGTTCTTCCACAACACGCTTGCTACTAGATGCTCATTTGAGTTGACTGGCGTTTCTTCGATTACGTAGCTGGCGTTCTTCTTCGCATACGCCGCAAAGACGTCCTGAAAATTCTTGCCGAGCTCGTGGTGCTCCCACGTTTTACCGTGAACGTCGATAACCTGTGCGCGCGGCGCGAAGAAGGACATCAGAATATCGGCCCTTTGCCATTTGAGACCTGCCAGAAATTCCTCGAGAATTGGGAGTACCGGCTTCCGGAAACTCACTGGCTGCGGACCTTTCGCAAGTCGCTCTCGAAACTCCTCAAGTTGCAGACCGCGCTCGCGCGCGATTCGCTCGGCCAGAGAATCTTTCACGCGCAAGAGGCCCAGTAGCACGTGCTCGGTTCCAATGTGTCGCTGTCCAAGTCGGTCAGCTTCCTCCGCAGCAAAGCGCAAGGCGTTCTTACCATCCGCGGAGAGTGGCACTTCTATCGAAGTACCAAACGGCTGGCCACGCACGACCAACCGGTCCACTTCGGCTCGGACTGCCGAGTCCATCCCGGTGTCTTTTAAATAAGCTCGCACGGCGTAATCCTCCCGCCAAAGGCCCAGTAGCAGGTGCTCGGTTTCAATGTACGAACTCCCGTACTGGCTAGCTTCAAAACGGGCAAAAAATATTACGCGCCTTGCCTTCTCTGTATAGCGTTCAAACATGGGGAATCCCAGGTTCTGGCTGATTTACGGAGGGTACATCCTAATGACGTGCCGAGACAAAGAAAATCCATGGCACGAAATCTCGCAGAGCTGATTGGTAGTTGAATGGTATGTCGCGTGGGATGGTTTGTTTGCGCTAAGCGTGCAGATTTAGTGGTGTGATGACAGTTGCTGTCGCGGATGCCAGCCCAACTTCACTGCCAACAGAGCTGTTCTCTCGGCGAACGTATCCCATGCCAATCGGAGCTTGTAGTGCTGGCGAATACGCCGCACGCGTTACGTGCCCAATCTCTTTGCCATCCGCCAGCAGGGAACTGCCACTCGCCGGAACCTCTGCGCCTGAAAATTTCAGGAGCACACGCACGCGGTTCACCTGGCCGCGCGAACGCACCCGTTCCACAATCTCTTGCCCCGTGTAGCACCCTTTCGTGTAGCTGATGTGCGAATCCTGCAAACCCGCTTCGTGCGGAATCTGCTTGTCGCCAAAGTCATACCCAAACCACGGAACCCCTTGCTGCAGGCGCAGGGCGCTAAGCGCCTGATAGCCCATCGGCCGCCCGCCAACGATCGTCACTTCTTCTCGCAGCATCTCCCAAAGCTTCGGCAAGTCGGCGCGTCCCGCCAAAAATTCCGCGCCCGCAACTCCTCCTGGCGACCTCTTCGTCACGCCGCTCGAAACTCCAGCGATCATGGCTTCGCGAAACGACAAATCTTCAAGCTCTGCTAAGTCAACGCCGGCGATCCTCTTAACCAACTCCGCCGCGCGCGGACCTTCCAGCGCCAACGTGCCGTATAACTCCGTTTCATCCGTCAGCGTCACGTCATCCATGATGATGTACTTATCCAGCGCCGGAACAAGCGATTCGCGAATCATCGCAAACGTCACGCACCACAAGCTCTCGCCGGTCGCGTACGTTTCGATCTCCGCCTGAATCCGTCCCTGCGGATTCAGAAACAGCGACACCACACCGTGACCGTCCGCCAAATCCTTAACGTTGTTCGTCAGAATTGCGTTGAGGTAACGCACCCGATCCGGCCCGCTGAAACGCAAATATGCTCGATAGTTCTTGTCAATCAGCGCAATGCTCTCCCGCGCCGCGCGATACTCCGCGATCCAATCCTGGCCAAACCGATCTGGCAGAGCGCACCCAAACCAATTTCCAATTGTCGCGCCCGCCCTCTTGTGTAGCGTCAGCAGCGGCGTTTCAATCACGGGTTTGATTGCAGCTTCACTCATCTCAGTTCAAGCTCAGTGTAGCAAACGAGGCCCTGGAGTGCGGCGGGCCCGCTCCCGCTTTTATGGTGTGAAATCGCAACTGCAAAAAGCGGCAGCAAGGCTGACGCACTCCGAAAACGCCGAATGCTATACTGACCGCATGTCGGATGTCCGCGGTGCAAAAAACGGTGCGCAGAACGGTCAGCGCCTGCTGCACTTCACCATTCCTGTCGGCATCCTACAGTGCAACTGCTCCATCATCGGCGATCCCGTTTCGCGCGAAGCCATCGTCCTCGATCCCGGCGACGAAATTCACCGCATCATGGACTTGCTTGGCCGCCACAAACTCACCGTTAAGGCCATCGTCAGCACCCACGCTCACATCGACCACGTCGGCGGCCTGAAAAAACTCCACGACTACACCGGCGCTCCCGTTTTGATGCATCGCGACGATGTTCCGCTCTATCAAGCGATGGAAATGCAAGCCGGCTTCCTCGGCATCGAACCTCCGCCCGTCGGCGATGTGGACCAGTTCTTGCGTGAAGGCGACACGCTGCAGTGGGGCAACCTCGCCGCGCAGGTGATTCACACTCCCGGGCACACTCCGGGCAGCTCCTGCCTGTTTCTCCCACCTGACGCCGGCAAAGTCACAGTCGCCACTCCCGTCCTCTTCGCGGGCGACACGCTATTCGCCGGCAGTATCGGCCGCACGGACCTCTGGGGCGGCTCCATGGAAAAAATCATGGAGTCACTCATCACCAAGCTTCTCGCCCTTCCTGACGACACCGTCGTACATCCCGGTCACGGCCTCCCGACCACCATCGGCCAGGAGCGCCACACCAACCCTTTCCTCATCGAAAAATAAATTGGGACGGCGGGCCTCGATCACTCTGTTTTCGCCTCGCGCGCCTTCCGCATCTCTTCCATCACTGACTGCACCAGCTCTTTCGCGTGCACCAGTTCCTGGGCGATCATGCGAATGTCCATCGCCGGCAAGGTGGGGTTGCGCTGGCTCGTGCAGTACACGCCGTGTTGCCCAACCAGCACCAGAGCATTGGTCAGCCGATCTAGTCCGACGGCCAGTCGTCCACGATCCCTCCCGTACATCTGCTCGTAGTGCTCCAGTTCGTCTTTGTGTTCCGTGAAGGCGGACATGAATCCTCAGTTCCGTTTCCAAATAAGTTTCAGGGCGGTGCCGCATCGGGCACAAACCGTTTCACAAAACTTTACCGCACCAATGCAGCGCCACATAATCGCCTTGCTGAAAATCTTCTGGAATTTTCTTCGCTTTTCGGCGCACGATTTGCCCGTTTGCGTGGTTCTTGGGGGGAAGCGGGCAGGAGCAACGTGACATGCGACGTTCGGATTTAGTGCAGCACAAGGAAAAAGAAAAGGACGCAGGCTCGCGCACTTCGCAGATCGTTTTTGGCGAACGCCAGCATCTGCTGCGCGTGCTGGATTCTCTGGAAGGCACTGACTTGCCGATCGCACGCGCGCAACAGGAGCGCCGCTCGCTGGAAGAACTGATTCACGCGCGTACTCGCGAGCTCAATCAGATCAACACGGCCTGGGATGAAAAGATTGGACTAGTCTTGAGCGCCGACGCAAAACCGGAAATGCTCGAAAAGCTGGCAAAGCAGGCGCCCGAAGAAGATTTTTATCTGTTGCGGCTAATCAGCGAACATCCGCGTTCGAATGCGAAAACGTTGCAACGCCTTGGCCGCCATCCTTACGCGGCGATTCGCGAAAATGTGGCTCGCCATCCGAACGCCGACGCCGCGACGCTGACGTACCTGAGCAAGGATCGCAGCCAGCCGCTGTGGTATCTGGTTGCGTTCAACCCGAACACGCCAAGTCCGCTGCAGCGCCGCTTGCGGGATCGCCTAAAGCGTTTGGGCGAGAGCCACGCGACGATTCGTTAATACCAAGTTCCCGTTTCCTCCGAAGGCCCGCCGTACCTATAGGCGGCCTTTTTTATCAGACCGGCTTTCTGTTTCCGTTGCATGCCCGTGTAAAATGCCTGCCGAGCCATGCTTGGCACTCGCGACGATTTCTCTTCGGCACGATCCTCTGTGTTTGTATTGCAGGCGGCCTCGCACTTTTTTCGCGAAAGCATCGTTGCGGTCTTGCTCCTCTCCGTCGTTCTGTTGATCCCTTGCTTTTGGCACACGCACATTCAAGCGGGAGACTTAGGCAGCCACATCTATAACGCGTGGCTCGCGCAGTTGGCGGAGCGCCACGAAATCTCCGGCCTGGTGGTGGTCCGTCAGTGGAATAACGTGCTGTTCGACTTGATCGTTTTGTACAGCGCGAACTGGTTTGGCTTCGTGGCTGCGGAAAGGATCGCCGTTTCGCTTGTCGTGTTGATTTTCTTCTGGGGAGCCTTTGCATTCCTCACGTCGGTTTCGGGCCGTGCGCCATGGCTGATCACGCCATTTTTGGCGGTCCTCGCGTACGGCTACGCGTTTCATATGGGCTTCATGAATTATTGTTTTTCGATCGGGCTGGCGTTTTTCGCGCTGGCGGCGGTTTGGCAAAGCGGGGCGGGAAACTGGCTGGTGGCCGCGGCTCTTGCTGCGCTTGCATTCCTCGCGCATCCGATTGGGTTTGCGCTTTTCGTTTCTGTTGCCATTTACATTTCGATTTGGCGAATTCTTCCGCGATGGCCGCGGTTGACGCTTCCCATCCTAGCGATCATTTCTTTCATCTCGTTACACCGATATTTTGTGACGCAGACGCAGCGGGAGCCGAGTTGGCGCAGCGAAGGGTTTTTGCAACTCCTCGGCCAGGATCAGATGAACGTGTATGGGCATCGCTACTTGCTGCTTTCCTGGCTTGCCTTAGCGTGGGGAATACTCTGTGTCTTAGCCTCTCTTTATGATTGGATTTTTCGGGAGCAACAGCCATCGCGGGCGTCTTGGCTTGCAGTAGAGCTTTACGGTATTGCAGTCGCTGCGACGTTTTACTTGCCGGAGAACTTTCGAACTGGGCTTTACGCCGGCTGGGTCGGCTTGCTGGTTTCGCGATTGACTCTAGTTACAGCAGTCTTTGGCCTGATGGTCCTTGCATCCCTGCGATCGCCGCGCTGGTCCTGGCGTGGCGCGGCAACGCTTGCCGGCGTATTTTTTGTCTTCCTTTATCGCGACACGGGCAAGCTCGACAAGATGGAGGCGAACGCTCGTGCACTGGTGCAACCCTTAGCGGTGGGAACGCGGATTGTGGGGGTCGCCAATCCGCCGGAAGACTGGAGGGTGCAGTTCATCTATCACTCGATCGACCGGGCATGCATCGGGCACTGTTTCAGCTTTGCGAACTATGAAGCGTCGTCTTTGCAGTTTCGTGTGCGCGCCTTGCCGGGCAACCCCGTCGCGACGACTTCGGTGGATCAGTCCGACGACATGTCGAGCGGTGACTACCGCGTTCGCAAGGCAGACTTGCCACTCACTTCCATCTATCAGTGCGACGATAGAGATTTCACGAAGCTTTGCGCTCTGCCGCTGAGGGAAGGGCAGAAGACGGAAGACCCGGAATCCGAACCGGAACCTTGGTCTCCCGATGCGGAGTCAAACGAAGAAAACTGACCCGCTTCGGCCGATTGCTTTGCATCGAAACCTGCGGTTTTCAGCGAAAAGACAAAATGGCTCTTGCACCAGTCCAATATCTGCTAAGATTGGCTCCTGGTGGGAGACAATGCTTCCTGTACACCTTCAGCCTGAAAGCCACGTTCCTCTCTATATCCAATTGCGTGACCAGCTTCGCGCGCTAGTCCATGCAGGCGACCTGCGTCCCGGCGATCGCATTCCGGCCAGCCGCGAGTTGGCGACCATTCTCGGCGTGCACAGGACAACTGTGGCCAACGCCTATGCGGAGCTCGAAGCCGAAGGCCTAATACAGGGCCACGTCGGGCGCGGTACGTTCATTCAGGGCAATGGGAACGGCCACGCGTTGCGGTTCACGCCACCGGCGCCTTCGCTGACTGCTAATGGCGATGGAGGTCTGCGCTGGGAATTGCTTTTTGCGGATGAGCGCGGCGATGAAATTCTCAGCCGGCTGACTGCCAGCGCTCCAGAGGATTCGCTTTCGTTTGTGATGGCGCGACCCGCGGCGGAACATTTCCCGATCGAAGAATTGCAGATTTGCGTGAACACGGTGCTGCGGCGCGAGGCGACGGATGTGCTGAATCTGGGTTCATCCGATGGCTATGCTCCGTTGAAGGAAGCACTGCTGGAACTGCTGCGGCAAGACGGAATTGCCGCGAAGGACGAAAATCTGCTGGTTACCGATGGCTGCCAGCAAGCGCTAGACTTGATCAGCAAGGCGTTTGTGCGGCCGGGCGACTGCGTGGTCATGGAAAACCCGACGTATCCGGGCGCGGTGGCGATATTTAACGGCGCGCGGGCCCGCTGCATCGGCGTTCCGGTGAACACGCATCCAGAGCCGGGCAAAGCGATGGGCGTGGACCTGGAAGCAATGGAAGCCACGCTGGCCGCGAATCGCGTGAAGCTGATTGTGCTCACGCCGGATTTTCACAATCCTACCGGAACTTCCATGCCGCTGGCTTCGCGGCGCAAATTGCTGGAACTGGCGACTCGGCATCAGGTGCCGGTGGTTGAAGATCACATCTATGCGCGGCTGCATGCACGCGAGGAGCGGGTGCCTTCGCTGAAGCAGTTGGATCGCTCGAACCTGGTGATCCACATTGACAGTTTTGCAAAGGTAGCGTTCCCCGGACTGCGCGTGGGCTGGATCGTCGCGGCGCCGGCTGCTATCGAGCGGCTTCGGCTGGTGAAGCAGACTACCGATTTGCATACGGACCAATTAGCGCAGGCGACGCTCGCAGAGTTTTTGCGCCGCGGTTATTTCTCAAAGCATCTGGCGAAGATGCGTAAGGTATATGCCTCGCGCCTGAATGCTTTGGACGAAGCGTTGCGCAAATACATGCCAGAAGAGACGCGCTGGACGCGGCCGGAAGGCGGGATGTGCATGTGGCTCGAATTGCCGCCGGGTTTTGACGCCAGCGAATTGCTGATTCACGCGAAGGAGCGCGGGCTGCTGTTTGCACCCGGGCGATATTTCTACGTGCAATCGCATTTGCCGAACACACTGCGGCTGGGCTTTGCGAATCTGGACGAGAAGGAACTCGCGCGCGGCGTGATGACGCTTGCTGATCTGCTGCGAATTGAGATGAAGAAGCGGCAACGCGGTGTGCGGCGGGCCGAACGCAGCCGAGTGGCGTTGGTCTGAGAACGTGGCCGAGAAACTAGTTCTCCCGCCGAATCCGGCGAACAATTGTTTTGGTTGCGGTGGCGCCAACGACTTTGGAATGAAGTTGACGTTTGAAGTGGACCGAGAGACGGGAAGGGCGATTGGTAAATTTGTCCTCGGGCCGCGGTATGGAGGCGGCGCGGGATTTGTTCATGGCGGAATTATTGCTGTGCTGCTCGACGAAGTCATGGGCAAGATTTCGAAGCTCTCGGAAGAGCGAGCGGTTACGGCGGAGTTGAACGTCGAGTACCGCAAGCCGGTGCCTACGGACGCAGAGATAGTAGTCAGCGGATGGCAGGAGAACGAAAAGGGCCGGAACCGATTTCGCATCGGAGAGATACACGACGCGCAAGGGAATTTGCTAGCGCGGGGACGGGGACGGTTTGTCGTGGTCGGGCAGCCGGTGGCGACAGCCTGAAGGTTTTGGTCAAGATTTTGCAAGTTTGAGGAGACGGACATGGACACGAAGAAAGTAAACGGAAGCGGAAACGGCCACGGCAGCGCGAATGCCGGCAACACGGCGAACGAGTGGCGCGTGAAAGTTGGCTTGGCGGAAATGCTCAAGGGCGGCGTGATCATGGACGTCACCAACGCGGAGCAGGCCAAGATCGCGGAAAAGGCCGGAGCGTGCGCAGTGATGGCGCTAGAGCGTGTGCCTTCAGATATCCGCAAAGAGGGCGGCGTGGCGCGCATGGCGTCCATCAAGGTCATTCGCGAAATCATGGATACGGTGACGATTCCGGTGATGGCGAAAGTGCGCATCGGGCACTTCGCGGAAGCCGAAGTTTTGCAGGCGCTGGAAGTGGACTTCATTGACGAAAGCGAAGTCCTGACTCCGGCCGACGAAGAGAACCATGTCTGGAAGCACGACTACCGTGTGCCGTTCGTTTGCGGCGCGCGCAATTTGGGCGAAGCGGTGAGGCGCATTGCGGAAGGCGCGGCGATGATTCGTACCAAGGGCGAAGCGGGTTCCGGCAATGTGGTGGAAGCCGTGCGGCACATGCGCACGATTGTTAGCGAAATGAAGAAGCTGACTACGCTGCGTGACGATGAACTTATGCGCGCAGCGAAAGAAATTGGCGCGCCGCTTGACCTGATCCGCCAGATCGCCAAGACCGGCAAGCTGCCCGTGCCGAATTTTTCGGCGGGCGGGATTGCGACTCCGGCTGATGCGGCGTTGGTGCGGCGTCTGGGCGCGGAGGCGGTGTTCGTCGGCTCGGGAATCTTTAAGTCGAGCGATCCGGAAGCGCGCGCGAAGGCAGTAGTAAAGGCGACCACACACTTTGAGGATCCGAAGGCTGTGCTCGAAGCGCACGAAGAGCTGGGCGAAGCGATGAGGGGAATTGACGTGCGGCAGTTGGAAGAGAAGGATTTGCTCTCGACCCGCGGCTGGTAAATCGAGCACGAACCGGCGCTAAGTGTCGGCAACACGAACTAAAGATGACAACGACGAATACACAACTGAGGATAGGTGTACTCGCGGTGCAGGGGGACTTTGCGGCCCACGCGAAGATGCTGCAATCGCTAGGGGCGGAAACCGTTGAAGTGCGCACTGTTGCCGATCTTGAAAGCTGCCACGCGCTGGTGCTGCCAGGCGGGGAATCGACGACACAACTGCAATTCTTGCAGGAAGAGGGGCTGTTCGAAGCGATCAAGAAATTTGCCGCAAGCGAGCAGCCGGTGTTCGGCACGTGCGCGGGCGCGATCCTATTAGCCAACAAGGTGCAACAGCCCGCGCAGGATTCACTCGCACTAATGGACATCACGGTTACGCGGAATGCGTACGGTCGGCAGATGGCCAGCGACGTTTTCTTTGGCTCATCGAAACTGGAGCCTACGCCGATGGAAATGGTGTTCATCCGGGCGCCGATTATCGAAACGGTTGGGCGTGGTGTTGAAGTGCTGGCTGAACATGACGGGAAACCGGTGCTGGTGCAAAAAGGGAATCTGCTTGCCGCGACATTTCATCCGGAACTGACTTCAGACTCGACCGTCCACCGGCATTTTCTTGATCTCGTGAAGAAGCGGGCTTCCAACAGCGAGGCGGTAACCACCGCTCGATGAACGCCGATTCGCCAGCGACCCCACCCCGGGTTCGCATTCTCTTTGTTTGCATCGGCAATTCGTGCAGAAGCCCGATGGCGGAGTCGATTGCGCTGCGGGATGCGGCGGATTTGATTGAGACGGCGAGTGCAGGATTGAGTCCGCTGGGCGTGGTACAAAAACAGACGTTGCAGACGCTGCAAGCGAACGGCTATCCGACAGACGGGCTTTACTCCAAGCCGATCTTGAATGACACGTGGGCTGAGGCAGACCTGGTGATCAACATGAGCGGGTATCCTCGGGAAAGGACCTTTGCGCGCGGCGATTGGCACAAGGTGGAAGACTGGGATGTGGAGGACCCGTACGGTTCCGATCCCGCCGTGTATCAGCGCACGTTTGAGGATATTCGGAATAGAATAGATGCGCTTATGGGGCGCCTGCGCGAACGCGGGCGAAGTCGAGCGTAGCGGGGACAACTTGCAGCGAGCGAAGACCAGCGTTTCGCAAGAAGATTATTTGAAGGCAATTTGGGAGCTTTTGGAGGAGGGCCAGCATCCAATCAGCGCGCGAATTGCCGAGGAGCTGGGCGTGACTCCGCCGGCGGTGACGGCCGCTTTGAAGCGCATGAAGCGCGACGATTTGGTGAGCGTGGCGCGGGATGGCCGGATTGACCTGACGCGCAAAGGGCGGGCCGTGGCCGAACGAATGGCGCTGCGGCATCAACTTGCGGAATTGCTGCTGACGGACGTGATTGGCTTACCGTGGTCGAAGGCTCATGACGAGGCGGAGCGGCTGGAACACGCGATTTCACCTGAAGTTGAAGCACTTTTGTTGAAAAGATTCGCCGGAAAAAAGGCGTGTCCGCATGGACTGCCGCTGCGTGGTGGTTCGGCTCAATTGCGCAAACAGGGAGCCGTGCTCCTTTCGGACCTGAGCGCAAAGGATCGCGCCGAGGTTGTTTGCGTGTACGAGAAGGACCCGCGCTTTCTGGACTTTCTCGACGAGTTGAGACTGCATCCCGGCGCGTTGCTGTCCGTGGCAAAGCGCGAGTACGACGAAACCTTGACGCTCCAGGTTGCCGGGAAAACGCTTCACCTGGGCAAGCCCGCTACGTCGCGGATCTGGGTCCGGCCGTTGTCCGACTGAAAGACTCAAATTAGCGCTACGAACTGCTTATAATTCCTCGCATGGCTGTTCCTGCACCTCCGTTGCCTATCGATTCGTTTCTGAGCATCCATGCGGTGCGCGTGCACGTACGCAACCTGGACCGCAGCCTGAAATTTTATGTGGAGACGCTTGGCTTTCGCCTGGTGATCGATACGAAGCTGCAATCGGGTGAGCGATGGGTGGCGGTGTCTCCGCCGGACGGCACAACGATTCTTGCGTTAGTCGCGCCGAAGCCAAAAACCGCCGAGTTCAAATTGATCGGCCGCGCCACACAGGTGGTACTGGTAACGCCCGACGTGATGCGTAGATTTCAGGAGTGGTCAAGGCGTGGGGTGCGTTTTCTCAGTACGCCGAGGCTGCGGCGCATCAAGTATGACCACGCATCGGAAAACGCCGGTGATGGGACTTCGCGTCTCCTTGGCAGGGAAGCGCCGATATGGGGAACGGCTTCCGCGCGCTTTTGCGACATTGATGGAAACGTATTTTCGCTAGTGAGCTTCGACGAGTTGACACATGCGATCGAGTTGGAGCGTCGTACGGCGGCGGAGAAGCTGGAAGCGGAACGTCGCGTGTTGCAAGAGATGGAAATCGCGACACAGGTGCAGTCGCGCCTGTTTCCGCAAACGCAGCCTCGGATGAGCTGGCTCGAATATGCGGGTGCGTGCATACCGGCGCGCGCGGTGGGCGGCGACTACTACGACTTTTTGCAACTTGGACCTGATCGGCTCGGTCTGGTTATTGCTGACGTAGCCGGGAAGGGAATCGCAGCGGCGCTGCTGATGGCCAACTTGCAAGCGAACCTGCGTAGCCAGTTTGTGCTGGCGCTGGAACAGCCCGAGCGGCTTCTGCAGAAGGTCAATCGATTGTTCTGCGACAACACGCCGGATGGCACGTTCGCTACGTTGTTTTTCGCGGACTACGATGACTCTTCGGGCTATCTGCGCTACGTGAACTGCGGCCACCTTTGCGGTCTCCTGATTCGGCGCGACGGTTCGGTGGAACGGCTTGAGTCCACCTGCACCGTGCTTGGAGTCTTCAAAACGTGGCAGTGTGCGGTCAGCGAATCGTCATTGCGGCCCGGCGACCTGCTCGCGCTCTACACAGACGGCGTGACGGAATCGATGGACCACGCGCTGGAAGAGTACGGCGAAGAGCGGCTGATCGAATCGCTGCGCCGTCATCGTCAACTTGCTCCGGATGCGTTGCTCACCTCGCTGGTAAGCGATGTTCGGACCTTCTGTCCACACGAGCAACGTGACGATATTACGCTGATTGTTGCGAAGCGGCGTGCGTAGGGTGCAGCATGTGGCGTTGGCACTGACGTGGAGAATCGAAGTTCACCTCGAATGGCGATGTCGAGCTAGAATTGCATCGTTCGGCCCGCTTAGCGTTCTTCGGTGAGAGTTTTTTGCAAAGGAGTGCGCATATGCGTTTTCCTCGGGCAGTCGGGTCCTTCCTGGTTTTGTTCGTTTTCACTTCACCGCTGGTGTTTGCACAGAAGAAACCTCTGCAGCCCGGCGAGATCATGGTGATTGGAAAGCTCACTCATGTCATGGGAATCGGTGGAGAAACCACCGGCTGGGCGCTTGAGCTGGCGTCCGATTTGACGTGGGAAGGCCAGACGTTTCGGTCGATCGAGGTTTCCGGCCCGAAGAAAAAACTCGAGCAGTTGGCTAGTCAAGAAGTTAAGGCGCGGGGTTTTGTTAAGCATCGCAAAGGTGTGGAACGAAAAGACTGGGTGGTACTGGAGATTAGTTCGATTTGGCTCAAGAAGCCGACTGGGACCACCTGACATAGGCGCCGAGAATCCTGAATCAGTTTCTTTCGTCGAGGAGTGCTTGCAATCGTGCGTAACCGGCGCGGCTGACGGGCAGTCTGATGCCGCTGGAGAGCACGGCAACGCGGCTATCTTTTCCGTAGGGTTCAATACGCGTTACGCGTTCCAGACTCACGATGTAAGAGCGATGAATCCGCACAAATTCCCTTGGATCGAGAGAGGCTTCCAGGCTGGCGATGGTCTGCTGCTTGAGATGTTTTTTCCCTTCGCTGGCTAGCGCGACGTAGTCGTCCTGCGCTTCGGCGTATTCGAGCTTTGTAACGGGGATTAACGTCACGCGCGTGCCGTCTTTTACGACTATGCGTTCTGCAAATTGACCGGCCGGGCGCGAAGCTGTGGTTAGCTCCACGGGCAGGGGCAATTTCTCATTCGAACGGCCCTTCACGCGCTGCAATGCCGCGCTGAGCCGTTCTTTACCGACAGGCTTCAGTAGGTAGTCGACCGCGTGTACTTCGAACGCCTTCATTGCGTATTCGTCGTACGCGGTCACGAAGATTACAGAGATCTCCGTGCCAATCAGTTCCAAGACGTCAAAGCCGGTCAATTTGGGCATTTGTACGTCGAGGAACAACAAGTCGGGTTTGTGTTCGGAAACAGCCTTGACGGCTTCGAGGCCATTCTTGCATTCGGCGATGATTTCGATTTCTTCGTGAGCGCTCAACAGCTCGCGCAACACTTTGCGTGCGAGTTCTTCGTCGTCAACGATCAGGGTACGCAGTTTTCTCGGAGGCTTGCTCACGTGCTTTCTCCATATTCGGCGGGCAGCGTCATACTGACGCGAAACTGATCCTCGCTGGGCTCAATACGAAGGGTCGCGTCCTTTCCATAGCGGGCTTCCAGGCGGCTGCGGACATTCTTGAGCCCTACGCCACTTTTGCGCCGCGGTGGCGCTTCGTCATCGCGGTCGTTGTCCACGGTGATTCCGAGCCGACCGTCTTCTACCTGCGCGTACAGGCGGATCCAGCCGCCATCGGCCATCGAGGCGATCCCGTGGCTGACGGCGTTCTCCAGGAGTGGCTGCAGCAGCAGCGCCGGGATCTGGCACCGTTTCGCTTCTTCTTGAACCTTCTCCTCCATATTCAATCGTTCCCCGAATCTCACCTTTTCGATAGCCATGAACTTTTCCAGAAGGTCGAGTTCTTCAGAGAGAAGGATGACGTGTTTTTCTCCCATGCCGAGCGTCAGCCGAAGGAAGTCGGCGAGGAGAAGGCACATTTCGCGCGCACGGACGGGATCGATGCTGGTGAGCGCGCTGATCGAGTTCAGGCTGTTGAAAAGGAAATGCGGATTGATCTGGGCTCTCAGGGCGCGTAGTTCTGCTTCGCGAGCCAGCATGCTGGTCTCGACAGCCCGCACTTCTATGGCGCGCGCGCTTCGCTGTGCAATGACTACGTAGTGAAAAGCAATCGACATCAGATAGACGAGCGATCCGGTGACGTAAACGATCCAAAGTTCGGGCGCAAACAGCTTGTCCAGTCCGCGAAATTGCGGGATGTAGCTAATGGCTCGCGCAAATGGACTGGCAAGCAGGGTCCAAAGGAAACTCAAAACTTGAGCAGCGGTTATGTGAGTTAGCACCGCGCGCCACTGAACGGACCTATCGAAGGGAGTGAACTTACAGATGTAACCGGCAGCAAGCGGAATGAACAGCGAGAAGAGCGCCAGAGGAATTCCGAGGGCGATGCTGTTCACCCAGGACAGATTGCCAAGCGTCGCCAGAGCGGGAATTAAGACCGCTGCGACGCCGATCCATTCGAACTGATTGATGCGGCCAGGGAATGACCGGCGAATTTTCTTGGAGTCCGCCATCGCGCCTCAGTTGCGGATCTCCACGCCTCCAAACAGCGCCGTGCCGAGAACGATCAGCGTCTTTTTCGGTTTTTCCGGATCGGAAGGCGGAGAGTAGCGCGTGGAGTCTGAAAAGCCTCCGAAAACGCCTTGACCGCGGGCGGCGACGAACCAGGTTTCTGGAACGCGCAGTTCGATTCCGCCGAAGATGGCGTTCGCGTGAATGATTGCCTCAGTTTCGACCATCTCGGCATCGCGCAAGTCGAGTTCGATGCCGCCAAAGATGGCCTGCAAGCGGCCGCCGCGAAATTCGCGGCTGTTCAGGCGTTTTTCAACGCCGCCGAAGATTGCGTTCTCGTCGAGCGTATTCCGCGGATCGGTTGCGCCCTCGGGCATCGGGGGCAGGCCTCGGCGTGCCTGAATCGCGCTCCACATGGCCATCGCGCCGCCGGCAATGAGGATTAGTGGCCAGAGCTGGCTCCACGTGAAATTGCCGATTCCGAGATTGCTCAGTTGGAGAAAGAGGCCAAACAGCAGAACGATCACGCCCCAAAGCCGGGAGTCACGGCGCGCGATTTTTGAAATGCCCACAAAGACCAGGATCAACGGCCAAAATTGAAAGAAGTTCCGCGCGCGGATGTAGCCGAATCCGTCCAACAGAAAGATCAATCCGACGGCCAGAATGATGGCTCCTGGAATCAGTCCACCGTAACCGCCGCCGCACCTCCGCGCGCGCCTTCCCATCCGCATTCCGTTATGGATATCGCTTATGACTTTGTCTCGAATGTCTTCGCCCGATTTCTGGGCGGGGGGCCTGCCCCAATTTTTTTCGTCGTTGTCCATCCGCTTTTCCTAAACTGCCTACTTGCGTTCCGCCAAGCCTCACTCTTCAGTTTGTTTGGCGCGCGAGCGCCACTCCAGCCATCATTACCGCTACGGGCCAGCATAATAGCAGTACCCGCGACACACTCAGCAAAATCCCGTTCGGGTTCCAGGCGATGAAGTCCACCGCCTGCAACATTGCCAGTCCGAGTGCTCCCAGCCAGCCCAGCGAGTCCGCAGTGCCGTGGTTGAGCGCCGGACCGGCTTCAAGCCACAGCGTCCACAATTGAACCAACAGAGCAATTCCACCCATGGCCAGCAGGACCCGGCCTGCCTTTTGCTTGCGCGCCCCGCCGCCTTCGAGAACCGCAACCATTTGCCGCCTCCACTCCCCGCTATTCCTTGCGGGCAGGTCCAGAGTAGGGGCGTCCCGGTGGTCGTACAGCAACGTTTCGGCGGATGGAGTCCAGCTACCGGCGAATGACGGCTGGACTTCGGCATACACCATTTGGGAAAGCCGTGGTTTCCCTGGCCTTGATGTCGATTTCCCGTTTTCCTCAATACGGCTTGCAAATTCAAAGCCTTGCGGCTAGCTTAGGGGCACTTTTTCCGGCTCTTTTCTCGTCAGGGGCAGGTCTAATTCTGATCTTCGAGGAGTTCTGAACATGAGTTCGGACACGTCTCGTACGTCCTCGTTTCCGGTCTATCGCTGGAAGTGGGTTTTGTATGTAGTGCTGGCGCTGTTTGGCGGGTCGATCACTTTCGTAGGCGCGCGCGCGCAGCAGAAAGCGACGGAAGAAGCGACGTTTCGCAAGGTGATCGACGACTATTGCGCGGCCTGGAGCTCCGGCAATCCGGACAACGCCGCGAAATTCTATGCGCAAGAAGAAGGCGCTGTTTTCTATGATGTTGCGCCATTCTCGTATCACAGCTGGAAGGAATATCGCGCGGGCGTGCAGAAGCAGTTCTTCGACAATTTGTCCGCAGCGAAGTTGACTGCAGGTAAAGACCTGAAGGTAACCAAGAAAGGGATGGTCACCTGGATGACGGTGCCGATGCACTTGAGCACGACGGGAAGAGACGGCAAAACTACGGACTATGAACTGCGCTACACAGGCATCTGGGAAAAGCGAGGAACGCGCTGGGTTTTGGTGCATGAGCATATCTCGGCTCCGCTAAGCTAGACTGTTTGCTGATGTGGAATGCACTGAGCTACTACTGGATTGCTGCGCGCGGTTTTCGGTTTCATCCCTGGGATAGTCCTTATCTTCGCTGGAGGCTGGAAACGTTCCTCGGCGCCGAAGCGGACAGCGTCAGTCCTTCACAGTTCCTGAAAATTCTTTGGAAGTATCGCCACCAAATGCAGAACTTTGTGGATTGGGCAGCCGAGCGTCGGCGTATTCAGGCGCGCTCGGGCGGGCACGCGTCTTAGCAGTTGCAATCAGCGTTGCTCAACGTTCATCGGCGGATGGACCATAAACGGACGGCACCTTCGCTTCGTTTAGACGCAGGTAGACGGTCAGTTGGCCGCGATGGTGAGCCATGTGGCTGAGTACCGCGTCACGAATCATCTGGTAGCGCGGGCGCTCGTCGGCGACGTGGCCGGCCACGATGAATTTCCAGGGCTTAAGCAAATGATCGTCGTTCGTCGCCTGCAGTGTCGTGCGCGCTTTACCCAAACTCGCGTCGAAGGCCGCGATGAGTTCTCGATTGCTAGCCGGCACTTGCGGCTTGAATTGCGCGCCGTCCGGTGAGGCGATGTCCAATTCATCCCGATTCACCATGAACTCGATCCACCCGGGCATGCCAGCTACCAGGGCCGACAAGTAGCCCAACGGCATGGACTTTTCGTGCGGCTTCCAGTCATTGCGGCCTTCGGGCACTTGTTGGAGGACTCGGCGTGTGCTGTTTTCTTCCGACTTGAGTTGATCCAGGAATAGTTCGACAAGCTTCATCAGAATCTCCCCGGGCGGCAGAACGAGGGTAGCACTCCTTGCGCCTCTATCGGCGGTATACTCGGTACAAGGAGGATTTATGAGCGAATTAAGCGTCCTCCAAGTTTCGCCGGAACTGCACGAGGCGCAGTGGTGGGAAGCCGAGCCGAACGGCAAGGTTCACTGCTACCTTTGTCCACGGCATTGCCATATCGGACGAGGGCAGGCTGGTTTCTGTTTCATCCGCACGAATCACGACGGAAAACTATACAGCCTCGGGTACGGAGCGCCTGCAGCGCTGCAAATTGATCCCATCGAGAAAAAACCTCTGAACCACTTTCTGCCCGGCACCAGGGTATTCAGCATGGGCACGGCCGGCTGCAATATGGGCTGTTTCTTTTGCCAGAACTGGGACATTTCCAAGTCAAGGCAGGATCAAGTCAACGCGCGCGACGTCCCGCCGGAAGAAGTGCCGCTCCTTGCTTTGCACCATGGATGCGACTCGCTCGCGTTTACCTATAACGAGCCGACGATCTGGGGCGAGTACATCATTGATATTTGCAAAGCAGCGAAGCCTTACGGCCTGAAAACCGTGATGGTGACGAATGGCTACATCACGCGTGAAGCGTTTCACGACATTTACGATTACATTGACGCAGCTAATGTAGACCTGAAGGCCTTCACCGAGAACTTCTACGGCAAAATCACGCTGACGCACCTGCAGCCTGTACTCGAGACATTGCTCCTACTGAAAAACGAAACTCCCGTCTGGTTTGAGCTGACCAACCTGATGATCCCGACGCTGAACGATGATCCGGATGAGACGCGCAAGTTGGCCGATTGGGTTTTAGCCCATCTCGGACCGGATGTGCCCCTGCACTTCACGGCTTTTCATCCGGATTTCAAGCTGCGCGACAAGCCGCGAACGCCGCCCGAAACGTTGCATCGTGCGCGCGAAATGGCGCTTGAGGCCGGACTGCATTACGTTTACGAGGGCAACATTTTCAGCGATGCCGCAAATACCTATTGCCCGTCATGCGGCGTCATTTTAATAGAGCGGTCGTGGCACAGTGTGGAAGCCAACCGGTTGAGAGCAGGGAAGTGCCCGCGGTGTACTAGCGCCATTCCAGGCGTCTGGGAAAGTACACGAGGCAAGGCTGTGGCGAATTGAAGAATCTGGCAATCGTCAGCGCGGAACAAAAGTGTAGTAGCCCGGGCCGACGCGCATCGAATGGTGCCAGGCTAGTGGAAAGGCCCACCAGACCAGGACGCCTAGGATGGTTTGGCCAGTAAACAGCGGGAGAATGTTTCTCTCCTTCATAAATAGCCAGCACATTACCACTCCACCGATTGCTGTGAGCGGCACAAGTACGGGGTTGGGCCAATGGAGCGCTCCGAAGAGTAAGCCTCCGATCGCGGCCGCTGAATTCGAGTCGTTCATTCCGCCGAGCAGGCGGTTCATGGTCATGGATTGCAAGGCCACTTGCTGCAAGACGCAGAATGCGAAATAGCCGATGAGACGGTTCGCGCTCAAAAAATGTGCGGGCGTACGATGAAATGCACCAAGCGCAATTCCTGCGATCAGCAGGGCAGCGACGAAAAGGGAAAATATTGGAGCGGCGCGGCGAGTGGCCAACCAGAAGTTGTCTGCGCGCCAGCCAAGCGTTTTGGGCGTATCGCGGTGCAGGGCGAAGCTCAGAACCAGCCAAACAGGGAAGATGAGCCAGGTTTCCGGACGTGAAGCTTGCAGACGCCACATGTAAAGCGCAACAAATCCAGCGAATGCGAACGCTTCTCCGAAATTTATGAACGAGACGAGCATCTCATCAGTACAAGCCATTGCCCACAAGTCGCGACAGGAGCTTGGTAGCCAAAAATACTATGATGTCACCTTGGCGTTCGCTTTGCGGAGGATAGATGTCCGACAAACTACATCGAGTAGTGATTCTCGGAGGCGGGTTTGGTGGGCTGAGCGCCGCCCAGAAACTGAAGCGCGCGCCGGTGCAAGTAAAGCTGTTGGACCGGCGTAATTTTCATCTGTTCCAGCCGTTGATGTACCAGGTGGCGACCGGATCGCTCTCGCCCGGAGAAATCGCGGCGCCGTTGCGCAGCGTATTGCGCAAACAGAAAAACACAGAAGTCTTGCTGGGCGAAGCCGCTGATATCGATCCCGCCAATAACCACATTACCTTGAAGGACGGCGCCGAGTTCGAGTACGACTCTTTGATCGTCGCCACCGGGTCGCAGACGTCATACTTCGGGAACGACAACTGGCGCGAATTTGCGCCCAGTCTCAAGTCAGTGGAAGAGGCCACGGCCATTCGTCACAAGATTCTGGTGGCGTTCGAACGAGCCGAGCGAGCGACAAGCGCCGAGGAAATCAAGGCGTGGCTCACATTTGTGATTGTAGGAGCAGGTGCCACAGGGCTGGAACTTGCGGGCGCCCTCGCCGAAATTGCGAACGAAACACTCAAGCATGACTTCCGTAACATCAACCCGAGCGAAGCGCGCATTTTATTGGTCGAGGGCGGTCCAAGAATTCTGCCGGCGTTTCCCGAAGATCTTTCCGCCAGGGCAGAAAAGCTCGTTTCGAAGTTAGGCGTGGAAATCCTGAAGGGCGTCAAGGTAACTCGCATAGACGAAGAAGGCGTGACCTTGGAACGGCCGACGGGAAGCGAGTCACTACGGGCGAAAACCGTTCTTTGGGCGGGTGGCATTACCAGCAATGCCTTCGGCAGAAAATTGGCCGAGCGCGTTCAAGCACAAACCGATCGCAACGGTCGTATTCCGGTGACGCCACAGCTGACGGTGCCAAACTATCCGAACATTTTTGTGGTGGGCGATCTGGCGTTAGCGACGGGAAAGAACGGCAAGCAGATGCCCGGTGTAGCGCAGGTAGCGATGCAGGGCGGAGCGTATGCAGCGAAAGTGATTCGCGCACGCGTGGAGAAAAGGTCCGAGCCACCGCCGTTCCACTATTTCGACAAAGGTGACATCGCGGTGATCGGCCGTGCGGCCGCTGTAGCCAATATTTTCGGGTTTCACGTGTCGGGACTTCCGGCTTGGCTCGTGTGGCTGTTTATCCACTTGATGTACATCGTCGAGTTTCAGAGCCGAGTTCTGGTGTTTATTCAGTGGGGATTCGAGTATTTGACCTTTAGCCGCGGCGCACGGCTCATCACGGGAGACGACACGACGTCCCCGCGGGTGCCGTAAGGTCCAGATATGCCTGGCCTAAGACTGATAGGTTAGAAACTGTCCATATTTCGTGGCTATCCGCAATCTGGAGCGGTCGAAACTCCTTTGTTTCCAATGCCGTTCCGCCGCAGCAGGTCGAAGCGACTACTAGGACATCCGTACCTCCAGTACTAATTTTCGGTAGACCCCATCTTTGTATTGCTGGCGCCTGATACACCATTTAAACTCTCCTTGCCGCCAGCCCTCCCCCGGGTGCCCTTGTGAATACGACTTCATCTACGCCATACCAACAGCTATTTCAGTCCTTTGGGCTTAGAGAAAACCCGTTTCGCTCCTTGCCCGACATGCGGTTTCTTTTCCTGGGGCGGTCATACGAAACCGCGCTGGCGGAAATGATGTTCGGAATTGAGTCGCGGTGCGGGCTGCTCGTTCTTACCGGTGAACCCGGCACCGGGAAGACTCTGTTACTCAGGCGTTTTCTGCAATGGATTGGGCAGCAAAACCACTCGAGTGCATATGTCTTCCATTCGCACATGAACACGGCAGGTCTTTTCGCCTTGATTGCCCAGGATTTCGGCTTACACGTGGAATCGGCCAAAAAGAGCGACTTGCTTGCGGCCATGCAGAAGTGGCTGCAGGTTCGCCAGTCGGAAGGCGATTCTCCGGTAATTGTGATCGATGAGGCGCAAGCGCTCTCGACTCGCGCACTTAGCGAATTATGCTTGCTACTAAATTTGGAGAATTCGAACGGCAGACTGGTGCAGGTCCTTCTCGCCGGCCAGCCGGAATTGGATGAAAAGCTGCGTCAGCCTGAACTTCGACAACTCCGCCAGCGGATCGGAGCGCGTTGCAGGTTACCATTGTTGACTCTCGAAGAGACCGAAGAGTACGTGGCATCGAGGATCCGTACGGCTGGCAGCGTTGACGCAGGTATTTTCTCCGGTGAGTGTGTCCAGGTGCTTTATTCCTACGCGCACGGGATTCCGCGTGTGATCAATTTGTTGTGCGAAAAATCGCTTTTGGGGGCCTATGCGGACCGCCAGAGCAAGGTTTCAGCGGCCAATGTAAAGCGCGCTGCATCGGAAATGGATCTCGGGTATGAGCCTGCCGTTGCAGGGGATTCCGGAACGGGGTTTGGACCGAGCGTTGTGATTCCCTTGGAATTGCCGAAGCCTGAACTCGACGGGCATCGAGTCGAGCTCGAAGCGTCTCATTATCCGAACGTTGCGCCACATGCTGAGACGCCGGTGCTTGCGCCAGCCCAATTGGCGCCTGGGGCGGGTTCGGAGCCGCGTCCGAGGCCGAACGTCCGTATTTTCACGCCCAAGCCCGCCGCTCTGGAACAGCCGCACGCGGAGCCGGTTGTCGCCTCGGCAATGCCGCCTGCAACCGCGCCAGAGGGTCATATCCCGTCCAGCAGTTCGTTCCGCCGTTATTGGAGGGATGTTGCACAGTCGTTCGTTCGTGACTGCAAGTACTTCTTTTCCGCGTTTCGAACGCGATCCGCGGCCGACGGTAAAGTATTGTTCATGAAGAAATACGATCTGCATCGCGACCTAGTGGCCCCTGTGTCGCGATGGCTGAGCAAACCTGTCAGCTTGCGGGGAAATCGCTCCACCGACGCGAGGCGCCGTTCAGGCCACGGACACGCATAGTTCGACGACTTGTTGAACCATTTAAACTAATCCAAAAGAGGCTCAGTTTGAGGGCCAGTTCTTGGATTACGAAGGGAATCGGGCGGGATGGCGCCGGGGCCCGGCATGCACGATACCGCCACAAGCTAAGTTCTTTGTTGACTTAGCTGCTTAGCCTCGACGATCTCGTTCTGCGGGAGCGGTGCGAATCTGTAGCTCACCTACGGCGCAGCGATGAAAACGTCAGCCGAGAGTTTGAAGCGCGAACTCAATTTCCGAATCTGCTCCACAGTGAGCTGCGGGGTCTGCAAGAAGTCTACTCATTCTAAGTCCAAATTCTTCATAGACGTTGGTATTTCCCGCTCGTGGAGATCGTGCCGCTCCATGCAGTGCTTGCGGAACTCCGAATAGATCGTACACCGCTGTTGGTACACCCTGTGGATAAACGAAGCTTAAAAAGTAACGCAGCGGTTAGTACACCAACTGTTAATGAGCGATTTCGATTTCCATTCGCGATGGTGGTCGCCTTTACTCGCAGCAGTCAAGGTTTTGACAACGGGTTATCGGTGAACCCCGTTTGTTTCACGATCTGAATTGCTGACTCGATAGCTTTTTCGAGAATTATGGAGAGTGCTAAACTCCTGGACGGAAGGAGTATGAGCATGATGTCTCAAGCCGAAGAGTCGCCGGAGACACTCGGAGGCGAGAGGGCCGGTCGGATTCCCGAGCTTGACGGATTGCGCGGTATAGCAATCCTTTCGGTGATGGTATGGCATTACTTCTACTTCCATCCTGCTTCGGACCACCACCCAGTTGGGTGGGCACGCGAGGCCTACGTTCACTTTGAGAGATTTCTTGGCTTGGGATGGAGCGGCGTGGATTTGTTTTTCGTCTTGTCCGGGTTCCTGATAGGCGGAATCTTATTGAATGCACGAAGTTCGCCAAATTACTTCAGTACATTCTATCTGCGAAGATTCTTTCGGATCGTTCCTATCTACTACTTCTGTGTCGCCGTCTACCTGGTCGTCTGGGGATTGTTCTTCGTCTATGAGAGAAGTTCCTGGGTAATAGGCAGCCCCGGCGCATGGAAAGGAATTTTGGGTCATTTTCTATTTCTGCAAAACCTCGGGATTTTTGAAAATTCTGGCCTTGCACGCATCTGGTTAACGCCGACTTGGTCTTTAGCTGTGGAGGAACAGTTCTACCTGATAGCTCCATTCGTCGTTCGTAAATTCGACGAACGGTTTCTACTTCGCTTCCTTGCGGTTGTTGCCGTGCTTGCGCCCTTGCTTCGCTTGGGCATAAGACACTATTACGGTCTGCCTAGGGGGGCCTACGCGGCATACATCTTGATGCCTTGTCGAGCCGACAGTCTTGCTGTAGGTATGTTAATTGCTCTGCTGTGGAGAAGACAGGCGTGGCAAGAGTGGGTCAAGCTTAACTCGCGAGCCATTGGGCTTCTGGTCGGGGTGCTATTTGCCGGCGCTATCTTTCTCACCTTTGACTATCCCGATCGATACTTGCCCCTCACCCAGATTCTCGGCCACAGCTGGTTGGCGCTTCTCTTTGGAGGAGTGCTGGTTCTCGCGCTTGCCTGCCCCAATACAAAATTGGCCTCCTACCTCCGGACTGAAGCCTTGAGAAAATGGGGACGCATCTCGTATTGCGTATACTTAATTCATCAAACCATACATTTTCTTATCCGGTCGATTCTGGGGGCCTCTGAAACAGTCTCCGACTGGAGGCTGTTGGTTGCTCCGGCGTTGGCAATTCCCGTTACCTACTTCATCGCGAGTCTTTCGTGGAGATTTTTTGAGGAGAAAATGCTACGTATTGGACAGCAATTCCGCTACTAGGCACCTGGTAACACGCACATGCCGGCGGAAGCAGCGGGCACACTACGTGCGCTGATGGAAGCGGCTACGAACGAATCGAGCGAGCCCACACCTGCGAAGAACAACTTCGTGGGTTCCTGCGGCCTCGCCGAACGGGTTTCGCTCGATCCCCGTCGGGGACGAAACGCGCTCTTGACTCCCAAAAGCAACTCTTTTCTCCAGTATCGAAGGTCTGTTACTCCGGTGGGTTTGTTGAGCGCCGCCGGATGCAGCGGCATTGAAACCTGCCAACAGCGGAGCCGCACACGTGTCCTTCTTCACAGCCCCGTGCGTGGTCCTACCTACGTCCGTGGGCTGTCGGCGGACGTCGATCCCGATACTTTTACTCTAGGTACTTTCCTTCCTCAATAACTGGTTTTGATTCCATTTTACGCTCGACAAGCATATAGTCGCAGCCAAGTAACGTAGTAGGACAAGTATGAGTGGCGACTACCGCATAGTTCCTTCTGGCGAACACTTCATTGTTATCGATCCGTGGGGCGAGCGGCTGGCCGATGTGTTTCCCACCGAGGAGGCGGCAGCCGTTGAGATCGAACGCTGCAAAAAAGAAGACGCCATGTACGACTCCGCCAAAGAACTAGTTGATTCTGCCATCGAAGCGCATATGAAAAAGTTCGGCGTTGACCGCGAAACCTCATCTTACTGGATCCGCAGTGCCACGGGTGCGTAATGGGCCCGAGATGACGCGGCTAGGTGCGCTGGCGGTTTTGCTTTTGGGTTCGCCACCATTGGAGCTTGTTTTTCAGGATAAGTGCCGCGGCGATGAGGCCAGCGGCAAGAGAGGCGGCCCCGCCGATAAGGCTGAGGGCCGCGCTCTCGGTTGGCACGGGGCTTGTGCCGCTGAAGAGTAGCACCGCGCCCAACATCGCGAAGAGGGTAGCGACGGCAAGTCCGAGATTTTCGAGCATCGTTCGGTCACACTCCGCGTTCTTGCTCGACAGCGAAGGCGAACTCTGAGGGCTGGCCTGGCAGTTCTCGGAACTGAGGTCGGCGATACGGTTTTTTCATCGGGCCACCGCAGCCGCAGGTAGGGTTGCGTGCCGTGTCCGTCGAGGGGCGAGTGACTTCGATTTCGGATTTGCAAAGGGGATTCTGGCAGACGTATCTCTCCCCGAGCTTTAGCGGCATGGCACGAGGAGTTTGGTCCGGTTGCGGTGACTTTCGTTGCGTTGCGGGAATTTGGTTGGGATTGCGACCACGCCGCAGTCGGGCCGGTTTCAGCTGCAGAGCTGTTGTTCGATGATTTCGACCAAGCGTTGAGCTTTGGAGATAGCGTCGTCGATCGCGAATTTTTGCGCGGCGGTCACTCACGTCTTCGAAGTTGGCGAGGTCGCGGTCGGCGAGATGGCGGCGGCGATGGCGATTGCGTGGGTGCGGGTGTCCTTCACGGTTCGCTCCGGCGAGGAAGGCGAGAGTCGCGGAGGAAGGGGACGCCATTCTCGCGCACACCGACTACCTAAGGTGCTGTGGGAACAATGGACTTCTTCGGGGAAGATCCGTTTACACAACTGGGTGTGCCGGGGGCCCGGCATGCACGGTTCTGCCACAGGCTAAGTTCTTTGTTGACTTCGCTGCCTAGCGTTGAACCGGCATGGCCGATTCCGTGGTGCAGGGGTCTTCCCGGAGGTTTTTCGCTGGCCTACCGGACAAAGCGGCCTCAACGCAATTCTGCCCGTCTTCACGGGCCACGATCGCAGGCGCTACTGATTCCGTTCGACCACTCTCCTCCGTGGCTTCGCAGGTTGCCACAAGACATCGAGGTCCGGAGCATCATTCGGATAGAAGCGCACCGATTCCCGATTTGCCGGTTTCAACACGACGTCGACTCGGCGATTGTATGCGAGCCAGGTTGATCGGGTGTCGCGCTGAAGGCCTTCTGAAGGTTTGCTGGGGTTCTGTGCCTGCAAGTCGGTAACCGTCGTCTGGTCGAGCTGCCGCGAAGCACCGAAGGCAGAGGTGTTGATCTTATCGGCCTCCACTCCTTGAGAGACCAGGAAGTCCTTCACACGCTGGGCACGGAGATCCGTGAGTGTCTGGTTGTGCCCGTCCGGGCCGCGCTCATCCGCATACGCAGAAAGTGACAGACGCGCTTCGGGATCGTATTCCAGGTATTTTGTGAACCTATGCGCCAAAGTGGTCAAGACCTCTTGCTGGCTGCGAAGGAGTCCCAGCGACGGAGCTTCGCCGACCGGATAGTCAGTCGGAAAAAAGACGCTGTGAAGGATCACCTCCGGAGTGGGCTCGATGGAGCCAACGACGTGTACGGAAGCGGTTTTTGTTTCCGCGCCTCCACAGACGTTTGTTGCGGTGAACGTATATTTGATCGTTTCATCCACCGGTCCCTCTGAGGTTTGTGTCGGTTTCACGACCAACGTCTTGTTGCCGTTAGGTTCGACGGAACCCAAAGCGTCGAGTGACGCTGCATCCGCGTTCGATGAGGACCAGTTCAACGTAGCATTCTCTGCTTGCAAAGTCTTGTCGCCGATCTGACGGTAACGGACTTCGGTCGGCGAAGCAGTGAAGTTCGATTGCACCAGGCTGTTGACCTCGACGGTCGTCGAGGATTTCGTTGTGCCACCGGGGCCACTGGCCGTGAAGTCATAGGTTGTCGTTTGTCGGGGAGACACACTTCGTTCTCCGCTCATTGGAACGGGGCTCATTCCACTGATATCGGCGTCGACTGTTTCCGCCGACGTCCATTTCAATTGACTCGGTTGACTGCAGTCGATCTTCGCAGGAGTGGCGGCGATGGAGCCGCTAACTGGCGCTATCACGATTTGCGCACTTGCAGTACCTGCCTTGAACCTCGTCAGTGCTTTGTTTTGTGCTCCCGCTGGCCAATCCTTGGTTTTTCGTTTGCCATTGGACATGTTGACGATCACGCGCTGGTTGGCTGCCACATTGATTGTGCCCGACCAGGTCTCCTGACCTAGTCGGGTGACGGTGATTTGATGGCTTCCAGGTGGCAAGATGAGTGCCTGATGCCAGCCGATGTCGTGATTCATCTCATCGACGTGACCGACAAAGTACTTCAACGTTTTCCCGTTCAGAAGCACAGCATCATCGCCCGAATTTACAGGGTGGTACCGCCCCAATTCCAGCTGAATGCGACCATACGGTCCCGACACCTCTGGCCCGGATGGCTCGAGAGATACCTTCAAAACCAGCGGCTCGCTCGTGTCCAAGTTGACGTCCCTTTCGAAAAATTTGTAACCGTAGTTGGCGACTATTACTTTGTGTGCGCCGCGAGGCACATGGAAAGTCTTACTCCCCGTGCCTATTGCGGCCCCATCGACAAAGGTGTAAGCCTCCTTGGGCTCAACGGACATTTTCAGCGTGGCTTTGTCTTGTGCGTAAGCGGCAACAACCGGAATCAGAATTGAAAAGGCAGTGACGGCGATTGTCTTGTAAGTGAATGCAGTCATAAAACTACCACTCCGGAGGTAGGCTTCCTGAGGAACCGATTCTCACGAGGAACGGTAGTGAGCTAACAGGTTCCGCGCTACTGAGAGAAGTGACAGGGCGCTATGTCCGAGATCAGGGTGCCTACCATCACTGGTCCGTCGATCAAACCGATGACACTTCGGAATGCACACTTTCGAGAGCGTGTAATCTGGGCAAAACAGTTAGGTGCCTCTAAGTCAGGAAAGCGCATCTACAGGCGAACGGCCCCGGAGAAATGGGTAGTCCAGGAGATCCCCGAACAGCGTATCCCTTTCGTGCTGTTACGGGAGGGCCTTCCTAGCTAGGGTCCAGCCGAGCGGACGTGATACTCGCTTATACTCCGCGCTGCACGAGAGGTTAATCCAGTGCATCGACACCTTCGACGCCGGGCGAATTCCGCCGCGCAAATTGCCGGTCCAGCGTGGACAAGTTTTTGCGGGCGTTCGGAGCATCAATGGGCTCTCTAGTGTGGAGAATTTTCAGGGGCGAGAAGCTATTCAGTTCCGCAATAGTGGACTTTACTTCCGAGCAGAAAAGGTTTCATGAGGAGGCAGAAAAATCTGGTGCCGGGGGCCCGGCACGCACCATACTGCCACAAGCTAAGTTCTTTGTTGACTTAGCTGCTTAGCCTCGACGATCTCGTTCTGCGGGAGCGGTGCGAATCTGTAGCCCACCTACGGCGCAGCGATGAAAACGTCAGCCGAGAGTTTGAAGCGCGAACTCAATTTCCGAATCTGCTCCACAGTGAGCTTCCGCTCTCCCGCTAGAAACATGGAAACAGCGCTTTCTGATCCGAATTCGGGAATTAGATCGCGCTGTTTGAGCCCTTGTTGCTCGATCAGGAATCGCACAACGGAGATGGCATCGGCTGCAGGAATAGGATAGTGCTCTTGCTCGTAGCGTTCTATAAGCAGAGTCAGAAGTTCGATTGCCTCAGCTTGCGCAGAGGATGGTTTCTCCAACGCGGTTAGTTGGAACAGCGCAGTTGTATAAGTCTCAAGTTCCTTGTCGTTATGAATTACATGAGGGGCGCCCTTCGCGATCATCTTTGCGGGGTCTGCAAGAAGTGTAGTCATGTTGTGCCAAATCTCCTGTCCCATTTCCGTGGATCGTTGTATTCCTTGTGCGTCAGGAAAGAGCGAATATAAACATGGCCCAGCGTGCGCTTCTCATCCGTCGTTTTCGCATAGTGAATCACCGTGATGAGCCTATAGCGGTTTCGCTGGATATTAAACACAACGTATCCTCTAACATAGTCAGCATCGCGAAACATGCTGCGAACTTCGGCGAAGCTGTGCCATCGAACTCTCTCTATGACCGCGACCCATGCCTTAACTTCGTTTGCAGCGTCGGGATACTCCTGCAAAGCCTCCTTCAGGTGCCTTCGCGTCACAATGTGCACAGCTAAAGCCTACTTCACAATATGTGAAGGCGTCAATGGGACAATATGGAGTACGTTGCAATCGGCTTACGGGAGAGTCGCGGTGAGCGCGCGCGAAAATCGCGAAGCATGTCAGGAAAATTACTCTGCATCCAGACGGAAGAACCTGCGTTGCTTCGGGAACGTGGGATTTGATTGAAGGCGTGGCTTTTAGAATGGTGCCGGGGGCCAGAATCGAACTGGCTACGCCCGCCTTTTCAGGGCGGCGCTCTACCAATGAGCTACCCCGGCAGCAAAGCAACTTCAAATAGTTTAGAGAGCGACCAGCGCTGAGTCAAATTTTCGGCGCTGGCCGCTTTTCTGAGAGCTTCGCGATGCTGCTGCCGCGGTAGAGATTCTAGGGAACTACGGCTTTGGTTTGCGACGAGTGTGCGCTTTCCGCTCCACTCGAATTTATGGCTGTGACCACGTAATAGTAGGTCCCACCGGAAGCCACGCTGCCATCCGTGTATTTCAACGATGCCGTGGGCGACGAGTTGATCCGGGTGAATGCGGTCCCTGAGACCGTCGAACGGTAAACGTTGTAACCGGCTACTCCGGACGACGTGCTTGCTGACCAGTTAAGCGCGACCGAATGACCCGTACTGCTGCTGCCAGTGCCGGACACCGCGATCGCCGGCGCCGTATTCGTGGCATTGCTGACGACCGTTATTGTTGAGTTGAACGTGCCGGTGCTCTTTGGCGCGAACACGATGCTCAACGTTGCGGACTGTCCCCCCGCCAACGTGACTCCGCTGATGCCGCCCGTAACGCTATAGGCCGATGAACCTGTGATGCTGACGCCCGAAACCGTGACACTCGAATTCCCAGTATTAGTCAATTTCACCGGGAGCGTCGTGCTCTCTCCTACGGTTTCACTGCCAAAATTTAGGCTCGATGTGGAAGGTACGAGCGTCTGGGTGGATACTGAACCGGAACCGCTCAAAGCCACGGTCAGCAGCGCCGCTCCGCTGCTGTTTTTTAGAGTCAAAGTACCCGAAGCACTTCCCGATGTGGTCGGCTTGAACCCCACCGCAAAATAGGTAGTCGCTCCGGCGTTGAGCGAGAACGGGACTGTCAGCGAGCTGATGCTGAATACGGAATTGCTGATGGACGCGCTCGAAACCGTCACGCTCGATGTCTTCACGTTCTTAATCGCCAGCGTCTGCGTGATTTTGTTTCCCACGGCCACTGTGCCATACGACACAGATGAGGGGGTCGAGGTCAGAGAAGTGCTTGAAGAAGTCTGCGTACCTCCCGACCCCGAACCGCTCAGACTTACCGACACCAGAATGGTTCCGTCACTGGCTTTCAAGGCCAGCGTTCCGGTCGACGTGCCCGACGCCGTGGGCTTGAACCCAATTGCGAAAAAGGTCGTTGCGCCCGGACCTAGTGAGAACGGCGTGGACAGCGAGCTGATGCTGAATCCCGATCCGCTAATAGAGGCGCTCGAAACCACCGCGGTTGAGGCGGTGGAATTCTTGATTGCCAATGTCTGCGTGACCTTGTCTCCGACTGGCACAGTTCCAAACGATACCGACGACGGGGTCGAGGCTAGCGTAGCGGCCTGAGCCGTACCTGCGCTGAGCACGAAAAGTGTGCCTGCTGCGATCGTCGTGAAAAATGAAGCAAGATGCCGGCGGGAGGGACCTCCGGGTTGGAAGTTATTCAAAAAGGTTTGCTGGAAAACCCGAGAAACAAAATTTGGGAGAGCGAAAAACGGAAACCCGTATAAGTTCATACTCAAGCTAGGGTACGGGCCGCGCTCCAGCCGAATCTACTGAACAGGAGCGAAGAATGTGTTCGATGGACTTACTTAGACCTGAGGGGAAGAAGGCTCCTGTACCTCGGTACAGGTATCGAGGAATTAGGAACCTAAGATGTCATACAAATGATAACGATTGCAGTGTGTCTGGCTATTGCATCGATTCGTCGAACTCTTTCATCCAGCTCTTACCTTTGAGCACTTCGCGTGGACGGGTTCCGTCAGGCGGGCCTACGATGCCGTCCTTTTCCATTAGGTCAATTAGATGTGCGGCCCGGCCGTAGCCGATACGTAGACGCCGCTGCAAGGTGGACGTGGAGGCGCGGCCCATTTCGCAGACCACACGCACGGCGTCCTGATACAGCTCGTCATCGGCTTCTTCACCGCCGCCTTCTCCGTTCGCAGCACCTTCCACTTTACCGTTTTCATCTTTCGGCGCTTCCAGCAACTGCTCGTTGTATTTAGCCTGTGCCTGTTGTCTCCAGAAATCGCATACACCTACAATTTCGTCCTCGCTTACGAGTGGGCCATGAATCCGGTGTAGCCGCGCTGATCCCGCCGGCAGATAGAGCATGTCGCCCCTGCCGAGCAGCGATTCCGAACCGTTCGAATCCAGAATCGTGCGCGAGTCCACTTTGCTGGCCACACGGAACGATATACGGGCAGGGAAGTTGGCCTTAATCAAACCGGTGATGACGTCAACGCTAGGCCGCTGCGTCGCGAGAATCAGGTGAATACCTACAGCGCGCGCCATCTGCGCCAAGCGTGTAATGGACTCTTCTACGTTGTTTGTGTCCACCATCATCAAGTCGGCCAGCTCGTCGATGATGATCACCAAATAGGGGAGCGGCTTGTGCTCGCTCTCTTCCACATTTTCAAACAAAGAAAGTGATTGTTGCTTTTGGAATGTGCGGTTGTACTGATCAATGTTGCGCACACCCTTTTGTGCGAGCAGCTTTAAGCGGCTTTCCATCTCACGCGTGGCGTTCCGCAAAACGTTCGACGCTACCTTCGGGTCGGTCACAACGGGTGCAATCAGGTGCGGAATGCCTTCGTACAAGTTCAATTCCAGCCGCTTCGGATCGACGAGCACCATCTTCACGTCGTCAGGGGTCGCCTTGTACAAAATGGACATCATGAGCGAGTTGATGAAAACGCTCTTGCCGGTGCCCGTGGAACCTGCGATCAGCAAGTGCGGCATGCTCGCCAGGTCGGTAACGCGAATGCGCCCGTGCAGGTCGCGTCCCATCGCGAGCGTCAGCTTGCTCGACGAACCGACGAATTCCTGGGCTTCGATAATTTCGCGTAGAGCGATCGTCTGGCGATTCAAATTCGGTACTTCAATGCCGATTGTGGATTTGCCGGGGATGCGCTCAATAAGGATGGACTCGGCTTGTAACGCCAGGCACAAATCCTCGGTCAATCCAATGATCCGGCTGTACTTGATTCCCGCTTCTGGCTTGAACTCAAATGTGGTCACCACCGGGCCGGGATTGATCTGCGTTACGCGGCCTTGCACGTCAAATTCAAGACACTTTTCTTCAATAGCGCGGGCGCGTTCCTTCAGTTCTTCTTCATCAACCTTTTGCGAACGCTGCCCCTCTTGCAACAGATTTACGGGCGGCAGTTTGTAATTTGCAGTCCCTTTGGCGATCTTCGGCTCGCCAGTTTTCTTGGCGGCCTTCTCCGGCTTTTCCTGGTTCAGAAATAGAATCGGTGCCTTGTGCCCGGAGCCTTTCTCGGCTTCGTCATCCTCTTCTTCGTCGCTGGCTTTGGTTCGTTCCTTGCCGTCGAAGATATCGCTCTCGTCATTTAAATGAATGGTCTTGGGATCTTCCTCCAAAACGGCTACGTTTCCGGATTGACCCTTGATTGGCTTCCGCCCCTCCAAACGGTTCGCCTCCACGCGCCGGCGCATTCGCTCCTGCTCACGGCGCTCACGCCAGTCGTGCCAGCGGGCCTGGACACGTTGCAGAATTCCCAGCTTGTCCACGGCTCCAATGGGCCCCTTTGGACCGCTCGCCCACGCATGGGCGCGTCCGAACGAGAATGTCGTCGTCAAAAATGTTGCCGTCACCAGCAGCGCCAGAGTAACGATTACAGCGCCTGCTTTATTGAAGCCGGCAGTCAGCGCTCCCGCTAACAGAGCGCCGACCATTCCTCCGGACGGGATGGCGCCGCGAACGTCGGGGACGTGAATCAATGTGAAAAGCGACGGCAGGAACAGCAACAGCAGGCCGTAGCCAAACAAGGTGGCTTTCTGGGACTCCACAGTGCGGCTACGGAACCACTTGATCCCCAGCCACAGCGCGGCCATGGGTAGGAGAAACGCCGAGTACCCAAGGAGCTGGAACATTGCATCGGCCGTATAGGCGCCGAACGGCCCGATAAGATTATGGACTTCGCCGCTGCGCGGCCCGGCTACGTCGAAGGATGCGTCGTCCGGCCAATACGTGATCAGGGCTCCTGCGATCAGCAGCGCGACGGTCAGACACAAAAATCCGATCAGTTCATTGAGCCGCTTGTTTCCGGTAGGTGTCAGAAAACGCACGTATTCTCCTCAGTCTTTGGGGAAGGCTGAGTGCCACAAGCGGTTTGGCGCTAGCGACCGCCTGCGTGGAGGAACTGCAAAATCAACCAAATCATACCAAAGGCAGCCGCGAAAAGCAGCGCTACATGCATAGCTGTTTCTAAACGTACCCTACTGCAAAAACACAGTCTAACGAAGAAGGAGCTTCGAGCGGCAATTTTGCCCGCATTATCAATGGCCTAGGAAACCCAGCGCCCAAGCCAGCACGGCGCAACCAACAATGATTCGATAGATCGCGAATGGCGCAAATCCTCGCCGCCGGACCCACGCCAGAAACCATGCCACCGCCGCATACGCCACGAAAAACGAAACTACAAACCCTATTGCCAAGACGATCCAGCCGTGAGTGTCGATGTGCGAAACTCCGATGGCGTTCTCGCCCTTGCCACGGATTGATTTCAGCAGATCGTAGCTCGTTGCCACCACCATCGTCGGAATCGAGAGGAAGAAGGAAAAATCGAGCGCTGCTGATCGCGACATTCCGGCCAACTGGCCCGCTGCGATCGTTGACATAGACCGCGACGTCCCGGGAAATACCGCCGAAAGGACCTGGCACGCGCCAATCCAAATCGCCTGACCGAGGCTCATCGTCTCCATACGCCAGGTATGAATCAACGAATTGGGCGCGCTCTGCCCACCGGCTTCTGACTTCGCGTTGCGCGCATCCACCAACCACATTACGATCCCGCCGATCACGAGCGAACTCCCCATGATCGTCAAGCTTTCCAGATGTTTGCCGATGACTTTGGTCAGCAAAAACGCGGGAATCGCGGTCACGACAAACGCCACAACTGCAAGGCTCAGCGGGTGCGTGAAAATCGTGCGGTCGCCGCGCTCGCCTTTGGGAAATGTCGAGAACAGTTTGCCGATCCGTTCGCGGAAGTACACCGGCAGACAAAGAATAGCGCCCAGTTGAATAACAATCGTGTACATCTTCCAGTAACCGCTGGTCAGATCGATGTGCAGCAGCGCTTCCGCGATGCGCAAATGCGCCGTAGAACTGACCGGCAGAAATTCAGTTAGCCCCTCGATGATGCCGAGCAGCACAGACAACACGTAATCGCTCAAAGATTCGCTCCGGGAATTGCCGCCTCTTACGCTTTCGACCTGGGGGCTGCGCTCAGTAGTTTGCGCATCTCAAAAGCATCCAGGCGGCCGGGATAGTAGTTCTTCAGAACAGCTTCTCTACGGTAGCCGTGCCGCTCCCAAAACGCAATTCCGGCATCGTTCATCGTTGCAGTTTCCAGCAGCACGGTGCGCACTCCGCGAAACATCATGTGCGCTTCGCTTTCAGCAAGCAGCAGCGAGCCGACGCCTTGCCGTCGGTGGGATTCCGCTACATCTAGGGTCACGATGTGGCCTAAGGGAGGGTTTTCTTCGCTTATTAGGAAGCCCGCAATCTTTGAACCTTCGCCTGCGATCAGACACTCGGCGCCAGGTTGAGCGAGGTAGTACCTCAGCATCATCTTGGAATAAGCGATGCCGGGGGGAAAGCACGATTGGTCGAGCTTGAAGATCGCCGCGAAATCGTGCGGATCGTATTGTCGGATGGTCGCGCTCACGCCGCAGATTTTATGAGCGTCGGCGGCTTTTGCGGAAAGTATTTTGCGGTCCCCGGCGGCGAATTCTGCTAGTCTTGGCTTGCCGCTTCGAGCGGCAAGATCTTTCAGGAGGCGCCTGTGCGAACCGTAACCCCAAAACGGGATGAGCGCGTCTCTGTGTCTCTCTCCTGCTAATTTCCAACCAATAGATTCGTCATTCCGGACGGAGTCTTCGGAGTGAGGAATCTCTCTTTGTTTGTTCCGTTCGTTCCCTGAGGGCGAACGCGCCTCGCATGCGTGCGAGAAGGCTGCCAGAGCTTGCCTTGCAAGCTCTGGCAGCAGGAGATTTACAGTGTTCACATTGCAAGAACTAGGTTGGTGCGATTTCTTCGCCTACGAAGTTGGACATGGAAGCGGCCTCATTCCGGCGCGTGTTGTGGAAGAAAACCGTGAGTTGTATCGGATATTTTGTGAGCAGGGCGAATTCCTGGCTGAGTTGTCAGGCAGGCTTCGGCACGCGACACAGTCGCGTGCCGATTTGCCTGCTGTGGGAGATTGGGTTCTCGCTCAGCTTAGGCTGAACGAGAGCCGCGCCATGATCCATCGCGTCTTACGACGCAAGGGAAAGTTTTCACGAAAAATTGCGGGCAGGAAAACAGAAGAACAGCTCATCGCGGCG
>Ga0268266_10000367_pt1 | contig 69371 bp, 65 predicted proteins | sample KBSS13metaG_FD_190356 | JGI IMG/M metagenome (GOLD analysis project Ga0268266, IMG submission 190356) | Switchgrass rhizosphere microbial communities from Kellogg Biological Station, Michigan, USA - KBS S1-3 metaG (SPAdes) (version 2) | ecosystem: Host-associated > Plants > Roots > Rhizosphere...
CAGCTCTTGGTTCGTAATGGATTCTCTAAACTACCCGTGGATCACGGGCACCCCGCTAGTTGTTACTCCCCGGTTGGGTTCGTATCGACAAGCGACACGTGTCGGCAACTGCTACTCCCACCACGCGGCTGCTTGGCAGTGCGCGCGCACTTCTGCTAATCTCAGGTTTGGTATAGGGCTGCATCCCGTTGGCCGCTTTGCGGCCGCCTTCTCAAAGGGGTTAGGGAGCGGCACCGGAGCCCAACATGAGCGTTCCGTCCAAGTTCAGCGACGGCAAGATTACCGTGCCCTCGCTGCTTCACCGAAAAACTCTCGCACCACAAGACACCACCAAAATCACCTGCCTCACCGCGTACGACTACCCGACTGCGCGTCTGCTCGATGAAGCTGGCGTCGAGGTCCTACTCGTCGGAGACTCTCTCGGCATGGTCGTACTCGGCCATGAAACTACTCTTCCTGTAACGGTTGACGAAATGCTTCACCACACGCGTGCTGTCCGTAAAGGCACAAAGCATGCGCTCGTTGTCGCCGATATGCCGTTCGGCAGCTATCACGCCGACATCTCCGAATCCGTGCGCAACGCCGTCCGCTTCGTCAAGGAAGCTGGCGCCGAAGCGGTCAAGGTCGAAGGCGGCGAACGCCGTCTCGAACTCATCGTGCGGCTCACCGAATCGGAAATTCCCGTGATGGGCCACGTCGGTTTGACGCCGCAGTCGCTGCACGCCATGGGCGGCTTCAAAGTGCAGGGCAAGACGCCGGATACCGCCGAACAGCTCGTTCGCGATGCGCGCGCTGTCGAAGCTGCGGGCGCCTTCGCAATCGTGCTCGAAGGAATTCCGCGGGAACTCGCCGCGCTCATAACGCGGGAACTGCGCATTCCTACCATCGGCATCGGCGCTGGCCCAGAATGCGACGGCCAGATTCTCGTGCTGCACGATCTACTCGGTCTGAGTTTCAGTCCATTGCCCAAATTTGCTCGCCAATACACCAACCTCGGCGAAATTGTCTCCAGCGCCGTCCGTGAATACTGCCAGGACGTTCGCCGCGGCAGCTTCCCTTCCGATGCCGAGTCCTATCACATGCCTGAACCACGCACCGCACGCAGAGAAATCAACATCGACGTCGAACTCACCGACTAGTTCGCTCCCCATGTACTCGCATCACAAAGTTGTCACTCCGAGCGAAGCGAGGAACCTGTTTTTTCTTCGCTCGCCGACACCCTGGTAGAACCCATGACTCCCAAACTCACGAGCCAGCTTTTCGACTACAACCACTGGGCCAACAATCGCGCGCTCGAAGCCGCAGCGCAACTCACAGACGAGCAATTTGCCAAGCCGCTCGGCTCCAGTTTTTCTTCGGTGCGCGACACACTCGCCCACATCTGCGGAGGTGAAATCGTCTGGCTCGAGCGCTTCCAGGGCCGCACTCCTTCTACGTTTCCTGATACGTCTTCGGCCCAAACTGTCGCCACGCTACGCGAATTCTGGCAGCCTTACGCTGACAAACTGCTCGCTTTCGCCAACGGCCTCGCGCAAGACGATCTCGATCGCGTCCTCGAATACAAAACGTTCAATTTCGGCGTTTACAAGAATCCACTCTGGCAATCCATGCAGCACCTCGCCAATCACGGAACCTATCATCGCGGCCAAGTCGCTACGCTCCTTCGCCAGCTCGGCGCCAAACCTATCCTCACCGACCTCATGCACTTCTACCGCGAACGCGCCACCATCTCCTCCGCCTCCGTATGATCTGCCGCGTTCATCTTCCTGCGGGTGCCCCAAGGGCGTTTTTTGGACCTGGGTCTTCTCTCACACACGCTGCTCTTCAGTTTCTGACCTGTTAAACTTCCCCAGCGATGGAAATCATCCGTACAATTTCCTGGATGAAAGAAGCCGCGCGGCAAGCGCGTGCAGAGAATCACATCGTCGGTTTTGTTCCGACGATGGGTGCGCTTCACGAAGGTCATTTGTCTCTGCTACGCCGCGCGAAGGCAGAATGCTCCAAAGTGTTCGCGTCCATCTTCCTGAATCCCATGCAGTTCGGTCCGAACGAAGACTTGTCGAAATATCCACAAACGTTCGAGTCCGACATGGCGAAACTCGAGGCCGTTGGAGTCGATGTGCTTTTCGCGCCGGATGCAAAAGAGATGTATCCCGCGGGATTCACAACGTATGTCACCGTTGAAGGCCTGAGCGAGCGGCTGGAAGGCAAATCACGACCGGGCCATTTTCGCGGAGTAGCAACAGTTGTATTGAAGCTCTTCGACATTGTGCAGCCGCACCTTGCATTTTTTGGCAGAAAAGACGCGCAGCAGGTTCGAGTTTTGCAGCGAATGATGTTCGACCTGAATTCCGACGTCGAAATTGTAGTGTGCTCGATTGTGCGCGAAGAGGATGGCCTGGCGCTTTCTTCGCGCAACGCTTATCTGAATTCAGAAGAACGCTGCGCAGCGACTGTGCTGCATCGCGCGCTGCAAGCGGCCTGCCGTGAAATCGCGGCGGACATTCGTGACGCCAAGACTCTGCAGAACACGGTGTACGAGGTCCTGGCAAAGGAACGACTAGCTCGCGTGGATTATGCGGAAGTCATTGACGCGGACTCCTTTGAGCCTGTCGCGCGTATCGGATCGCGTCCTACGTATATTTTGCTTGCCGTTTTTATCGGGAAGACTCGCTTGATCGACAACCTGCTGGTCGAATCATCTTCGGAATCTGGAGACCTGACGTGGTCGCTATGAGCGGCTGCCGGGAAGCTATCCGACCTCCTTCACTTTGGCGAGAACTTCGGCGGCGTGGCCCTTTGCCTTCACCGGATCCCAGATGTGTTCGATCTTGCCGTCCGCACCGATCAGAATGGTGCTACGAACGGTGCCGGGGAAAATTCGGCCCATGAATTTCTTGGGGCGCCAAGCGCCGTAGGCTTCGATCATCTTATGGGTGGGATCGCTTAGCAGATCAAAATTCAGTTTCTGCTTGGTTTTGAATTTAGTGAGCGCAGGCTCGCCGTCAGGGCTGGCGCCGAGAATCACTGTATCCAGTTTGTCGAATTCTTTCTTTGCGTCACGAAACTCGGACGCTTCGGTCGTTCAACCGGGAGTATTGGCTTTGGGAAAGAAGAAGATGACGACGCGGCGGCCGGCGAGTTCCTTTAGCGAGAATTCACTTCCGCTGTCGGTTTTCAGTTTGAAGTCTGGCGCCTTTTGTCCAATTTTCAGCATCGTTTCGTCCAAAAGCGCCCGCCTCAGAAGGCGGCCGCTACATTAGCTTAGCAATTTCTTCAGGGCATCGTTGACGGCTTGGGGATTGGCCTGACCGCGGGTTCCCTTCATGACTTGGCCCACAAAAAACTTGAAGACACCTTCGTTGCCGGATTTGTATTTAGCGACGTTTTCCGGATTTTTGTCGATCACGTCGCGGGCGATCTGCTCCAGCGAATCGCTGCTGACTTGCGCGCCTAGTCCTTCAGCTTCCACGATGGCTGCTGCGCTGCGGCCGTCTTCAAACATTTTGGCGAAGACTTTCTTTGCGACTGCTCCGGTGATCTTTCCACCTTCGACAAGCTGAATCAGCTCGGCAAGGGCTTTTGGCGAAACAGGGCTCGCGATAATTTCTTTCCCGCTGTCATTCAAGCGGCGGAGCAGTTCGGTTTGCATCCAGTTGGCGGAGGCTTTGCCCGGCGCTCCGGCTTTGACGGCATCTTCGAAATAATGTGCGAGGTCGGCGGAATCGGTCAGAACGCCAGCGTCGTACGAAGTGATCCCATAACTCGCGACGAAACGGTCACGCTTCGCCGCAGGAAGTTCGGGCAGCGCAGCGCGCACGGCTTCGCGCCACGCGGGGCTGACGTGAACAGGAAGCAAGTCCGGCTCGGGAAAATAGCGGTAGTCGTGTGCCTTCTCCTTCGAGCGCATCCCGACGGTGTAACCTTCGGCCTGGTGCCACAGGCGCGTTTCTTGCATGATCTTGCCACCGCTTTCGATCACGCCGATGTGGCGCTCGATTTCGTGTTCGAGCGCCTTGACCAGGAAGCGGAACGAATTGAGGTTCTTCACTTCGACTTTAGTGCCAAATTCTTTCGCGCCCTTTAGCCGCACGCTGACATTTGCGTCGCAGCGGAGCGAACCCTCTTCCATGTTGCAGTCGCTAACGCCGGTGTAGAGCATGATCTGCCGCAGCGTAGTCAGGTACGCATAGGCCTCTTCGGGTGCGCGCATGTCGGGCTCGCTGACGATTTCGGCGAGCGGCGTGCCGCAGCGGTTGTAGTCCACGTAACCCTTGGTGGCAGAATCCTTGAAACCTTCGTGAAGATTTTTCGCGGCGTCTTCTTCGAGATGCAGGCGGGTGATGCCGATGCGCTTTTTCGCGCCGCCGGCTTCGATATCAATGTAACCGTTGGTGGCGAGCGGCAGCTCGTACTGCGAAATCTGGTAGCCCTTGGGCAGGTCGGGATAGAAATAGTTTTTACGGGCGAAGCGGGAGTGCTCGTGAACTGTGCAATTCAACGCCAGTGATGCTTGCATGGCGAGTTCCACGACGCGCTTGTTCAGCACGGGGAGAGTGCCGGGCAGTCCGAGACAGACCGGGCAAGTGTTGGCGTTGGGCGCATGGCCGAATTGGGTCGAGCAGGCGCAAAAGATCTTGGTCCTGGTCAGGAGCTGGACGTGGACTTCCAGTCCGATGACGACTTCGTATTTCGCCATCACCTCCTGCGCGATTCCCGTTTCTGCGGAGTCCCTGGTCATGAGCTCACAAATTATAGCAAAGGGCTCCTATGGACAATGTCGGTGCCAAGGAACAAGGTTTTAGACGCGAAAGGTCGCAAGTATTTTCCGAGTCAGAAGTCCCACCCCCGGGCTTTTCCTGCAAGGGCGTGGAAGTGATTGAAAAAGAAACAGATAACAAAATTTACGCGCCCAAGAGTGCAACAATATCAAAACAAACGGGTTAACGCGAATTTTCGTTGTCAGTATTGGCGGAGTAAAAGGGAAAGTGCGATGCCGGAGGGCAGAACAGACGGCGCCGCTAACCACAACCATGTAATAACTAAATAGATAGATACAATCAATACAATAGACTGAGGTGTGCGGGGATTCCGGTCGGAGTTCCACAATGGAACTGGCATGGTCGCTGCGCGTATTCGGGCGAGTGCCGTTTGCTATGCTGCTGGGATGCGAGTTGCACTGGTTTTTCTTCTATATACCGGATCGGTTTCAGCGCAGAGTCCATTGCAGGACGAGATTCGGAAGATTGCGGCGGATGCGCGCGGAAAGGTGGCAGTGGCGTGTTGGTTGCCGGGCAGCGACTTGAATTGCGGCCTGGAAGCGCATTCGCGACCGCCGATGCAGTCGGTATTCAAGTTTCCGGTGGCGGTCTACGCGCTGCACCTGGTGGAGACGGGAAAGTTTGCGCTCGACCAGCCGATTCGTTTTTTGCCGAGCGACCGGATTCTGCCTCGCACCCATAGCCCGCTTCAGGACAAATTTCCAAATGGGAATGTGGATGTGCCGCTGCACGAGCTGCTGCGACTGGCAGTATCGGAAAGCGACAACGTGGCAGCGGATATTGTATTGCGAGAAGCCGGTGGGCCGGGCGCGCTGGAGACGTACATTAAGGGGCTCGGCGTGGAAGGCTTTCATCTGGAAGATGACGAACGCGGGCTGGCTCGGGACGTTTCCGTGCAATACCGCAACTGGTTCGAGCCCGCTGGCGCGGTGAAGCTATTGCGGCGGCTGAGTGACAATTCACCGCTGACACCTGCGCACAATGATCTGCTACTAGGCTGGTTAAGAGATTCACCGACTGGACCGAACAGGATCAAAGGGAAGCTGCCACCCGGTACAGTTGTGATGCACAAGACCGGGACATCAGGGACAAAGAATGGCGTGACCTTCGCGACGAACGACATCGGGCTGATTGTCCTACCGGATGGGCGCCGGCTGGCGCTGGCGGTTTTCGTGACGGATGCAAGGGCGGATGAAGCGACGCGCGATGCGGTGATTGCGCGGATTGCGAAGGCAGCCTATTCAGCGGCAGTCGCGGAGCACTGACGCAGGTATGCCGAGATCGCGTTGCGCGCGGTCATGGTCAGGTTTTTCGGAACTTCAGCAAGAGCGAACCATTTCACTTCCTGCGTTTTGTCGGGTTCGCAATTGCGGACCTCGCCGTTTACCACTCGACCCAAATAGGCCGGCGCAACCCAATGTTGGCTCTCTTCCGGCAGGACGTGGTCCGTCACACATAAAAGGCGGATCAGTTCGACTTCGACGCCTGCTTCTTCGCGCACTTCACGCACGGCACATTGTTCGAGATTCTCCAAAAAATCTACTTTTCCGCCGACGATGCTCCAGCAGCCGGCTTCGGGAGCGCGTTTGCGCAAGGTCAAAAGCACGCGATCGGATGGATCGAGGAGGAGAACGCCGACACCGACGCGGGGGATCGAACGGGATTTCTGTTGATGGCTCATTGTTGCCTTGCCCTTCTCTTGCGAAGCAAAAACCCGAGGTCTAAAGAGCGCGGCTACAGGGCGGCTTTAACGGTTGGCTGCTGTCGAAGACTAAAGACACGTTCGGCGAGGGCGTAACCGCCGAAAAGCATCGTCGCGTATACGAAGTCGCCGGCCAGCGTGTTCCAGAACAGTGGGAGTGCGTTGGCGAAGCAGGCGGAGAGGCCGGCGGCTGTCTTGGAATAGAAATCGCTGAGAGCCCACATCGCGAAGTTGGTGACGACGAAGAATTGCAATGCGCCGAGGAAGACGGCTCCGCCCATGCGAACAACGGCGCGCGATTGGGCGAGCCAGCGGCCTATGGCAACGCTGAGGGCAAAGCTGACGTAGACAATGAACATCAGCCTGTAGAGGCCGACGAAGAGGTCACCAACGAATAGTGCTGCGAGAGGCAGGAGAAACGCGGCCCAGCGATTGCGAAAGAGGGAGCCGGAAAAGATGGCCATTGCGCCTACCGGCGTAAAGTTCCACGGGTGCGGCAGGATGCGGAGAACAGCGGCGAGAGTGATCATCGCGGCCGCGATGAGAAAACGTAGGACGGAGAGGCCGCGATCATTGTTTTCGCTTTCAATTTTCATTGTGCTTGCTCCCTCAGATCACAGAATGTGAAACCGTCGCGGTCGACGACTTCGCCGCGTTGGACGTGGATCGGATTGTTGAAAATTGGGCCGTCGAAGACGAAGGTGTGGAATTCGCCGTTTTCGCCGCAGGGGTCGACGTTTTCGGGAAGATCTGCAAAGAATTGCGGAGTGAGTTCGCGGCCAGCGAAGCTGCGGTCGAGCTTTTTCGGGTCAATGCAGACGGCGATGGCGCGAAAGCCTAGCGCGCAAAATTCGCGGGCGAGTTCGCGCGCGTCGCGCTTCCAGATCGGAAAAATAGCTCCCATGTCGAGGCGAGCTAGGTTGCGTTCGCGATATTCGCGCAGGTCCTGGAGGAAGATGTCGCCGAAGGCGACGTTGTGGACGCCAGCGGAGAGTTGAGGTCGGAGGGCACTTTCCATGCGCGATTCGTAAATGGGATTGACGCATTGCGGAGGAATGCGAACTTCGTGCAACGGCAAGCCGAGGGCTTCGGCTTGTTTGACGAGCAGGCTGCGGCGAACGCCGTGCATGCTGATGCGGTCGTAGCCTTCGGTGATGGTGGTGAGCAAACCGGTGACGCGGACGTCCGGACGTTGCTGGAGGGCAAACAAGGCGAGAGCGCTGTCCTTGCCACCGCTCCAGCAGAAGAGAATTGGCTGTGTGTTTTCCAAGTTGCCTCCACCAAGGGAGAAAGGTTCGCCCCTAAAGAGGGCGGCTACAGGGCGTCATGACCGCCGCTTTAGTTGTGGCCGCCGAAGCGGTAGGCCATGCCTGCGCGGACTTCGCGGCCTAGTGCTGGATAGCCGAGTGCATCCTGATAGGACTTGTCGAAAAGGTTGGCGGCGCGGAGATACGCGGACACCCCGCGGCCAAATTGATATGTGGTGGCTAGGTCGAAACGGGCGTAGCCGGCAGTGTGCGGAGGAAGTCCCAGAAACAGAAAGTCGCTGTCGGTTCGCTGCCCGGTGAAATACCCAGAAAACAAGATGCCCACGCGCCGCCAGTTCGTCGCAAGCGAGACGCTGCCAGAATCCACCGGGCGGCGCAGGAGGCGGTTTCCGGGAAGTAGAGCGGGATCGGAAGCATTGGGCGATTTGACGACGCGGCTGTCGTCGTGAGTGTAGTTGCCCATGACGCGCAGCCACCGAGTGACCATCACCTCCGCCGAACTGTTGAGGCCGCGAGCCCGCGCAAGGTCCGTATTGAAATAACTTCCCGTGCCAAACGTGCACGTGGGAGTGGCTGGCAAGAATTCGAAGCTGACGATGTCGTAGTAGCGGTCGGCAAAATAACTGACATTGAGTTTCGCGCGGCGCTCCCAGAGCGCCTGTTCGATTCCAATGTTCCAAGTTTTGCTGGCTTCAGGTTTCAAGTTGGGATTTCCGGGAAAACACGGATCGCTTCCAAGCGACTGATCAAAGCGGGGTTCTTTGATCCCCTGGCCATAGAAGGTGCGCAGACGCGTTTCGCCCCAAAAGCCGCGGCCTTGGAGCAGGGCCAGCGATGCTCCAACTCGCGGAACGACGCGAGTACCAAAGTTGCCATTGGCTTCGGCGCGGGCGCCAAAACTCAAGGTCGCACGCGGATGCGGTGAGTAGCGGAAGTCAAGGTAACCGCCCTGATTGTTTCGCCGCAGATGCGCACCAAGGAATGTGAACGCGGGCGGAGTGAACGAGATTTCCGTGAGCGACTGTGAAGTGCCGTTCTCCACTTCATATTGATAGCCTGCGGTCGCCGCGAAATTTTCCCGCAGATAACTTGATTGGGCGCTTACACTAGCGCGGTTGTATTGATTGCGATTGGTGAAGGTAAAGTCGCAAAACTCGCCGGTCGCTACCGCCGATGGTTCTTGCTGTGGGCAGAACGCGAAGGGATCCGTTGCGTAAAAACTCTGCACGGGGTTTGCGATGAATTCGTGATTATAGGATTCGGCGCCCATGAGCTGGTGATGCCAGTGCTTGCCTGTAGCGAAATCCCAGCGCGCGTTGGAGCTGAAGAAGTGATAGTCGGTGTGGGAGTCAGGGCTGGCCGGCACGAGCAGAGTTTGACCCGGAGTTTGCGCGTTGCTGGTGTTGTTGCGGAGCGAGAGGCGAAGTTGATTGTCTTCGCCGAGCCGGTAGCCGAAGTTGCCGGAGAGCGTGCGGTTGAGGAAAGCGTTGATGTCCTGCGGGCCGTTAGTGGAAAAGTAGGACGCAGCAGCGGAGTAATCGAAATTGCCGATCAGGCCGCTGAGTTGCGCGCCGCCGCGCCCGGTATCGAAGTTGCCGCCTTCGGCAAAGATGGCAACTCCGGGGATTCGCGTGGTACCGCGATGAGTGAAGATTTGAATGACGCCGGAAACGGCATCGGAGCCGTAGACGGCGGATTCGGCGCCGCGGACGACCTCGATTTTGTCCACGTTGTCGAGCGTGAAGTTGGCGAAGTCCACGGCGTTGCCGGGTTCGTTGACGGGCGTGCCGTCGACGAGGACTTTGGTGAAATTGGAGTTGCCGCCGTTGAGAAACACAGAGGCGGTGCCACCCTCAGAGCCGGTGCGGCCGATGGCGACGCCGGGGGACGTTTGCAGCGCGTCGGGAAGAGTGACCGCGAGGCGTTGCGCGATTTCTTCACGGGTGATGACGTCCACGGGAGCCGTGGTTTGCTGAATTGGTAGTGGCTGAGCCTGCGCGGTGACGACTACGCTTGAGGAGAGACGTTCGAGGTAAAGGTGAAGATCGAGCGCGCGCGTGGCACCTGCTGCGGTGAGGTCGAGATCGAATTCACGCGTGGCGAAAGGTTTGCGCTGGAAGACGACGTGGTATGTGCCGGGAGGGATTGTGAGTGAGTAGGCGCCGTCGGTGGTGCTGGTCGCTTTCCAAAGATGCGCATGCGGCTGGTTGACGAGTTGCGCGACGACCTGAACGCCACCGACGCCCGCGCCACTGGAGTCGAGCAGGGTCCCTTTGAGTTGAGCATCGGGCGAAGATGATTGCGGTGCTGCGATTGCGGTGGTGCTGAAGAAAATCAGAGAAGCGAGAACGCCAAGCAGGAAAGTTTTCATTGGTCTCCTCCGCTCCCTCACGCGCGGGAGTTGAAGGTTGTCCCAATCGGTCATTTCAAACCAGGGTTTGTAAGACAGACCCTGAAACCCGATGGGATTGCGGACCTCGCCGGTCTCCTGGCTTGGCGGCGGTGCTACAAGCTGCCTTCCCGCTCTGCGTGCTGATCGAGATGCACGCTTGAGCAGTGGCGGCTTGCGAATTCCGCTTTACAGTCGCGCGGCGGCGACGGCTGGCAACGTTCATGAGACAAATGCGAACGCTGCTCCGTACTTCCCGTGCACGAAGTCCGCGATTATTGTGGAGGGGCAAAGCCCGCTGTTGGTTACTAGAGAGCCGCAGCAACATCAGCGCGGCATGGAACCCAGATTCAAACTACAGTTACGACAGTCCAGGCAAGATGCTCACGCGAGGGCGGCCGGACGCGCCCGTCTCCACGGTAAGCTGTGTCTGGAAAACCTGTTCGAGCAAATCGCGCTGATATACGCTTGCAGGCGGACCGACCCGCAAGCACTTGCCTTTTTGCAACAAGACGACCTGATCCGCATATTCACCGGCGAGGTTCAGTTCGTGCGTGACGACGACGACGGTGTAGCGATTTTCTGCAGCGAGGCGGCGAAGCGTTTCGAGAAGGTCGACTTGCGCGCCGATATCCAGATGCAGAGTCGGTTCGTCAAGCAAGAGCAGCAGCGGCTGCTGCGCGAGAGCACGCGCAAGGATCACACGCTGTTTTTCGCCGCCGGAGATCTGGTCCATCCAGCGATCGGCGAGATGTTCGGCGCCGATTTGCGCCAGGGCGTTTTGCGCGATGGTAACGTCTTCGTCCGATTCGAAACGCAGCGATTTGCCGTAGGGATGGCGGCCTTGCAGGACAAACTCCCAAGCCTTTGAGGGGAAGAGTAGCTGGCTTTCCTGCTGGACCATAGCGATGCGCTGGCCACGAGTGCGCGGCTCGAACTGATGCGTAACGAAGCCGTTGAGGAGAACGCGGCCGGAAAGGGGCTGCAGAGCGCCGGAAATAATTTGTAGCAGCGTGGACTTGCCGCTGGCGTTCGGGCCGAGCACAGCTACGACTTCGCCGGCCTTGGCTTGAAAGCTGGTGGCTTCAAGCGTGAACACTGGCGCTTGCTGCGGATTGGGCGTGTAAGCGTAACTCGCTTGCTCGACGCTGAGACGCGGTTCGTTTGAAACGCGCGCCGTCTCGGCTGTGCGGGCTGCAGATTTCACGCCGGTGGTCACGCGAACCTCCGCCGCAAGAGATAGATGAACAGAGGCGCACCGGCGATGGCCGTGATCGCGCCGACAGGAAGTTCACTGGGAGCGGCGATCGTACGCGCGAGAACGTCCGCGATGACGACAGCAATGGCACCGCCAAACGCCGCAGCTGGGATCAGAATGCGATGATCCGATCCGTAAATCATGCGCATGAGGTGCGGAATGAGCAGGCCGACGTAGCCAACGGCGCCGCTGACGGATACGGCGAGTCCGGTAAGCGCGGACGCCGCGATGTAAACAATCAGCCGCACGCGGCGAACATCGACGCCGAGATGCATGGCTTCTTTTTCCCCGGAGAGGAGGAGATTCAGATCGGATGCGGTGGTGTAGATGACGATTGCGGCCACGGCAAATCCCACACGCAGCACCCAAGCGAGTGGCCGCGATGGTACGGCGGAGAGTTCGCCCATCAGCCAGTAGGTCATGCCCCGGAAATTGCTACTGGGCAAGACAGTGAGTAAGAACGTGATGAGCGCAGAAAGCAGTGAAGCGGTGATGACGCCGCCGAGAAGCAAAGTATTGCTGTCAATGCGACCATCGCGGCGGCCGAGAAAGTATACGGCCGTGACAGCGACAATAGCTCCGATAGAAGCGCCCAACGGAGTGAAGACGGCGGCGATTTCCGGCGTTAGCGCGAGATGTGGCTCCAGGAGCAGGGCAAGGATCGCGCCGACGGCTGCGCCGCTGGAAACACCCAGTACGTACGGATCAGCAAGAGGGTTGCGCAACAGCGCCTGAAAACTGGTGCCTGCAATCGACAGCGCTGCACCTACGAAAGCGCCAAGCAAGATGCGCGGCAAACGCAAGTTCAAGATGAGGCTGTATTCCGTCGAGATTTCGCTGCTCTTACCAAGGAAAACGCGAAGCAGATCGCGGCCCAGCCCGTAGAGGGAAACGTGAATGGCACCGAACTTCAGCGCAAGAACCATCACGCAAAAAAGAATGACCGCCAGGATGAGGCATTGCAGCAAAAGGCGGCTGACGGTCAGGGGCCGCATCAGTTCTTGGCCTTCTGCTGGGAAATTGGCTGCGGCGTAGCTGGATCCGCAAAGGCTTCGGGGTGCAACTGACGAGCGAGGTCTTCCACCGCGGAAAACAAGCGCGGAGCAGGCCGATTGATAGCTTCGCTGACTACGACAAACTTGCGATGCTTCACTGCATCAAGCAAGTTCCAACCCGGACGCTTCGCCAGCGCTTCGACGTCTCTCGTCACCTGTTCGGAATGACTGTTCGCAAAAATGAGGAACTGCGGCTGCAGACGAACTATTTCTTCAAGGCTGATATGGGGCCAGTCTTGCGAGGACTCGACAACGGAGCTGGCTCCAGCGTGAGCGAGGGCGTCGCCAATAAATGTGTGCTTACCGACGGAAATCAGTGGCTCGGTCCAGACGACGAAGAGCGCGCGAGCAGGCTGGACGCCCTGCAGCTTCTGCTGCAAGCTTTTTGCTTTTTGTAGCAACGCCGCATCCAACGCTTCGCCTGCTGACGGATTCCCTAACACATCGGCTAGACGGTGGACTGAACTGCGAATCTCATCAAGGTTATGCGGATCAGTGGAGTAGGTCGCAATTCCTAACCGTTCTAGTTGTTGGACGGTTTCCAAACGATTCAGGCTTTTGATGACCACCACCACGTCGGGCTTGAGGTGCGCAATCTCTTCGAGGCTCGGGTTGGTGGCGCCGCCAACTTTGTGGAGCTTCGTCGCGGCTTCGGGATAGTCGCAATAATCAGTGTCACCAACCAGCAGGTTTTCCAGTCCGAGCGCGTAGATCGACTCGGTGACGCTTGGAGCCAGGGAAACCACGCGACGGACAGGAACAGGGATCCGAACGGTGCGGCCGGTTTCGTCGGAAACGGTGCGGAAAGATTCCTGCGACGAAGATGTTGCAACCTTTTCAGCAGGCGTGCGAAGGCCGCAGACAAGCGTTGCGCACAAAACAAAAGCAAAAACCGTAATCCGCCGCAACAGTTGAGTTGGAACGCGAAGATTCAAGATGGCAGCGGCTTAAGCCGGATTCCTTGTCTGCGACAGGGTACAAACAAAAATGGCCCGCGAGTTCCGGGCCAACAGCGCAACTCCCTCTCGCGAGGAGTTTCGCGGACCGCGGCATGGGAGGGTAGCCTGGCTTACGGCGGTGAGCCGATTACAGTGGCGGGACCGCGGCCGAATCGCACGGCCTTCCCCGCTTCCCTTGCCTGCAATTTGTATTGAGAGTCTATGCTGCGAGCGGCGGCGCGTCAATGCTGTTAGCGATTCTTCCAATTGGGCTTGCGTTTTTGAACGAGGGCATGCAGCCCTTCTTGGGAGTCTTCCAGGCGATAAAGTTCGTTGAGAAAAATCCCCATTGAGTGCTTCAAGCCGTCGCGCAGCGACATGCCCATGCCGCCCAGAATGGCTTTCTTCGCCATGGTGAGCACGGCTCCGGAGTGACCGGTCATGCGGGCAAGTAACTCTTTCACCGTTGTTTCGAGTTGAGCTTCGGGTACGAGGCGATTTACCAGGCCGAGGTCCAAGGCGCGTTCAGCGTTAACTGGTTCGCCGGTAAGGACGAGTTCCAAGGCAACTTTTGGCCCGACTAAGTAAGGCAGAATCGTCGAAGCAAGCGGCGGAAACATACCGATGGTGATTTCCGGCTGAGCAAAACGAGCTTTGGGCGTGGCGATGACCATGTCGCCAAAAGCGGCGAGTTCTGCGCCGCCACCGATGGCCGGTCCGTTGACCACGCAAATGACGGGCTTGGCGACATCCACCATCGCCGCGAAGGCTGCGTGAAACGCATCGAGCATCTGGAAGACACGTTGCGACGTATACTCGCCAACTTCGATGCCGCCGCAGAAAACCTTGCATGCCGAGTCCAGAAGGATGATTTTAATGTCTTCACGCGACCCGACATATTCGATGCCTTCGGCCAGTTCGCGCAACATAGCTTCGTTGAGAAGATTGTGTTCCGGGCGGCTCAGGGTCATGCGGGCAACGCCGGCTTCGAGGCGGACCTTTACGAATTCGTAGTCTTCGATCTTCTTTTTCTGCGGCAAAAGTACGAATTCTTCGGTACCTACCGTTTCGACCATCTTCGCCTCCGCATCAGCGGTTGAAGCGCACCTAGACCCAGTCAGGCGATGCTAGCACGCCGTTCGACGCCGGTTTCATTGCTGGTCAAGGCTGGTGCGCAAAGAGTTTGCTGTCCCGTCGGCCGAGTGACTCCGCTATCCTATTGGGCACTATGGGCTGGGCTTCAGCGGCAACTGGAACAGCAATCGCACTGGCGCTCTCGGGGGCGCTTGATAAAGACGGATTCCCCGCTCCGCAAGCGTGGGAACAGGCTCCGCCGATCCTGTTTAATGCGGATTGGCAGGGAAAAAACACCGACCCAATACGCAGCACAGAAGTACGGCTGCTTTGGATGAAAGAGACCCTGTTCCTGCGCTTTGCATGCCACTATCGCGACCTCACGATTTTTCCGGACAGCGATCCTGACGGCCGGCGCTATCAGCTTTGGGACCGGGACGTCGCGGAAGTGTTTCTTCAGCCTGATCCAGCGAGTCCCCATCGCTACTGGGAGTTTGAAATCAGTCCGAATGGCATGTGGATCGATTTGGATATTGACCTGGACAAACAGCCCGGCCACAAAGGAAATCCGCAGAGCGGAATGAAGTCGCGCGTCCGTGTGGATGAGAAACAGAAGACTTGGACTGCGGAAGTTGCCTTGCCGATGCGAAACCTCTCACCAAACTTCAATCCTCAAAACGATTGGCGGGTGAACTTCTTCCGAGTAGAGGGACCGAGTGAACCGCGATTCTATTCTTCCTGGCAGCCAACCAACACACCGAAGCCGAGTTTCCACGTGCCGGAGGCCTTCGGCAAACTCAGCTTCCGATAGCCGCTACTCGAGACGTATTCTTACTTCGCTATGAAATTTTGCTTTTCGTACGCGACCTCAGTGTTGCTCTTGGTTTTCGTCGAGTTGCTGAATGCGAATGCCGCATTCTCTAGTCCCCAATCAGTGCAAGACGGCAATGCACCGGTCGTTAGGAAAGTCGAGCCGCCAAACTGGTGGGTTGGCCTGACGCCTGATCTGATGGTGCTTGTTTCCGGTCACGGACTGCAGGCGACTAAAGTTGCATGCAATTTGCCAGACGTGACGGTCGGTCGCACACAAGCGACGCAGGGCGGCGACTACCTCTTCGTTTGGCTGAAATTTGGGCCGCAACTGCGATCGGGCACTGCGGTTTGCCGTGCCACTACGCCAACGGGTGAAGTTTCCTTTGAATTGCCGATTGCCGCCAGGCAGCCGACCGCTCAGCGCTTTCATGGTTTGAGTTCGGACGATGTGATTTACCTGATCATGCCGGATCGCTTTGCGAACGGCGATCCGACCAACGACGAACCGGCCGAATTCCCAGGCTCCCATGACCGCGCAAAACCGCGCGCTTGGCACGGCGGCGATCTGAAAGGCATTCGCGACCACATTCCTTACCTGAAGGAACTGGGTGTGACCACGTTGTGGCTGACGCCGGTGGTGAAAAACGGCTCCACGCAGGACTATCACGGTTACGGTGCGGTTGACTTGTATGCGGTTGACCCGCACTTGGGATCGCTTGAGGACTACAAAGAGCTCGCCTCTGATCTGCGCAAGCAGCGCATGAAACTGTTTTTCGACGCGGTGCCCAACCACGTTGGACCTAAGCATCCGTGGGTCGCCCAGCCGCCTCTGCCCGACTGGTTTCATGGCACAGCAGAAAAGCACATCGATTCGTACTCGCCGCTTACAGGCTCGTTCTACGGACAGGCCGTGGAGGCAGCCATTAAGAATGATCCGTTTGAGGTGCTCTCCGACCCACATGCGACAGCGGCGATTCGGCGCAACCTTACCGACGGTTGGTTCTTCGGGATCCTTCCGGACCTCAATACTGAGAATCCCATCGTGGCCAAGTATCTTTTGCAGAATTCCATCTGGTGGATCGAGTCGGCAGGAGTGGACGGCTTGCGCGTCGATACCTTTCCCTATGTTTCTCGCTCCTTTTGGCAACAATGGCACGCAGGATTGCGGAAGATTTATCCGAACCTGACAACGATTGGGGAAGTGTTCCATCCCGATCCGGTTGTCACTTCGTTTTTTGCAGGCGGCCAGAAAGGCTGGGACGGAATTGACACCGGCCTCTCGACCGTTTTTGATTTTCCGCTCTTTTTTGCAATTCGAGACGTGCTGTTACAAGGAGTGCCTGTTGGCAGGATCGCGAATGTTCTGAGGCAGGACACACTGTATCCACATCCAGAATGGCTGGTCCCATTTTTCGCGAATCATGATGTCCCGCGAATGATCAGCGAGCCGGGCAGTTCGCCGGAAAAAGTGTTGTGCGCGTTCGCGCTAACTCTGACGTTGCGCGGAATTCCGGAACTCTATTACGGCGACGAAATCGGCATGCCGGGCGGCAGCGATCCCAACAATAGGCACGATTTTCCGGGCGGCTGGCCCGGCGATTCTCGAAATGCATTCACGGAACAAGGACGCGCTCCGGAGCAGCAGCGCATTTTCGCGGCGGTGCAGAAGCTGCTAACCGTCCGTCGTGAGCATGCCGCTCTGCGAACCGGAAAGTTATTCCACCTATTTTCCGACAATGCAACGTATGCTTTTCTGCGCCAAACCGACGAAGAGCGACTGGTAGTCGTGTTCAATAATGAGAAAACGCAACGGATTCTAGAGGTCCCTCAGTCCGCTACACCGGCCGAGAACGCCCAGAGCGTACATGTGTTGTATGGCGAAGCGTTCGCTACGTCGAATGGCAAGGAGTTGAAGATCACCGCTCCGGCACAGTCTGTCTCGATTTTTTCTCTCAATTGATCGCTTGGCTAAAAGATAAGCTCAGCCGTCCAGTTGGCTTTCGCCTCAGGAATCGTAAAAACCGCCGCGTGCTGAACCGGGTCGTAGTGCCAGTCGCGAATCATCGCGTCCCCAACCCGCACGCTTTGCGGAGCCTTGTCGAATCCGTAGACGATGACTTCGGCGGAATTCCACCAGGGTTTAAAGCCATCCTTTTCCACTGAGCTGATGATCTTGATTCCCGCCGCCGCCAGCTGACAGGAATAATTCACGCGCAGAAATTCGCCCTTCTCGTAGTTGAACGAACGGCCGTCGTCCTGATAAAGCGAGCCTTTGCAATCCTGGCCGCCGGGATAGACGCGCAACTCGAGCGGCCCGTTAGGAGTTTCGCTGGTGCTCTGCACGAGCGGCTGTCGCGGCACGATCGAGCCCGCCCGCACAAAAGCCGGCACCTCATCCAGGGCTGGATTCAACTTGATCAGCTCACGATCGGAACTTTTTTCGCCGGTCCAGTAGTTGTACCAGTTACCCGGTGGCAGCTGCACCGCCTTGGTATCCTGCAGTTCCGTCGTAACCGGCGAAACGAACAACGCTGGACCAAACAAATATTCGCGATCATCGTCAAAGAATTCCGGCGACTGCGGAAACTCAAGCAACAGCGGGCGCATCAGCGGAATTCCCGTCCGCGTCATCTCCTCTACGCTCGTATAGATGTACGGCAGCAAGCGGTACCTCTCTTCAATGTAGCGCTTGCGGATGGCTTCGTGCTTCGCACCGTGCACCCACGGCTCCTGGTCCGCCGTTCCTTTGGAAGTGTGATCGCGATAGATCGGATTAAAGACGCCAGCTTCAATCCAGCGCGTCAGCAGATTCGGCTCGGGCGAACCGGCAAAGCCTCCGATGTCGTCGCCAACCAATCCGTAGCCGGAAATCCCCATGCTCAACAACATCGGTGTGCTCATGCCGAGATGGTTCCAAGTGCTGACGTTGTCTCCGGTCCACGTGGCTGCGTAGCGCTGCGTCCCCGCATAAGCGGCGCGTGTCAAAACAAATGGCCGCTCGTTGGGACGAAATTTCAGCAGTCCGTCGTTCGTCGCGCGAACATTCTGCATTCCGAAAATATTGTGAGCCGCTAGATGAGGGAGCGTCGTTCCATCGTCCAAGCGATGGCGCACGTCGAGAGGCATCGTCTTTGTAATCGTAAGAAAGATTGCCGGCTCGTTCATGTCGTTCCAGAATCCGGACACACCCATGTCGCTGAAGTTCTTGTACAAGCCGCCCCACAAATCGCGTGCGCGAGTCAGCGTGAAATCGGGGAAGACGCTGTCGCCGGGCCAGACCGGACCGACATACGTCGTCCCATCTGCCCGTTTTAGGAAGACGTCCTCTTTCGCTCCGGTGTCGTATGGCGCGTAGACGTGATCCGCATCTTTCTTAATGTGCAGATCCGTAATGAGAACTGTGTGAATGCCCTGAGCGGTTAAATCCGAAATCATTTTTTCGAAAGTGGGAAATTTCGAGCGATCGACGGTGAAAGGAGTGTTCTTGTCCTGGTAGTCGATGTCGAGATAGATCGCATCGACCGGAATCTTCTTGTCGCGAAACGTTTTCGCGACTTCATAGACGCGCGATTCGGGCTCGTAGCTGTAGCGCGATTGCTGGAATCCCAGCGTCCAAAGCGGCGGCAATTTTGTGCGTCCCACTAATGCCGTGAAGTCCTCGACAACCTTCTTTGGTGTGGGTCCGGCGAAGAAGTAGTAGTTAATCTCTCCGCCTTCCGCTCCGAACGAATAAGAATCATGGTCTTCTTTGCCAAAATCAAAGCTGCTGCGCCAGGTATTGTCGAAGAAAATTCCGTAGGCCAGGCCTTTGCGTAGCCCAATGAAAAAAGGAATGGTCTTGTAGAGTGGATCAGTCGATTCTTGCCATGCAAATGCATCGGTGTTCCACATAGTGAAGGCGCGGTTGCGGCGATTCATTGGTCCAGCCTTGTCGCCGAGCCCGTAGTAACCCTCTTCCTCCGGCATGCGCTTCGAAACGCGCACATGGCCATCGTTCCAAGCCATCGGCTGGTCGGAGGAGTCGGCCACCAGCACGTCGCCGGTGTCCCGAACGAAATCGATCAGCAACGGTGACTTATGAATGCGCGCGACGATATTGCCAGCAGTCAACCGAACTTCGTCCTTTGTGTCATCGACCTTTACGGCCGGCGGCTGCGGTGTTTCGATCACCGCCCAAGAGAAGTCTTTCGGAAAAGTTCCGTTCGGCGCCACACGGACGCGAAAAACCCCGTCGCGAAACGCGGTCACCCGAACTTTCGCTTTGCCACTCGTCAGCTCCACTCCGTCCGGCAACTTGTCGACCTTTTGTGCCGCGCCGATGTGCTGCCAGCCTTGGGCGGCTAGCGTCAACGGCGCCAATAGAATGACTAACGCCGGCAGCAGGAAACGTCTGGAACTCCCTTGCATAGGTCCTCCGGAATCTTGGCCCTCGTGAGGCGGCTAGGCGGTGAGCCACTGTTCAAACAAGGCGGAAGCCCGTGCGCCTTCAATTCGGCGGCGGACGGCGTCCATCACCCTGCAGCTAAGATTTTCGCGCGTGCCATAGAAACCGAGCCAATAGGGCAAATGAATTTCGTCCGGCAAACGCTCGATTTCCAACCGGACCGCACGCACCTTGAAAAAGCCTTGCTGAAAGATCAGCCGAAGCACTTTCTCGCGCACCAACTCCTCGGCTTTCGTGGCCGACAAGCGCGGCGCAGGATGATTTCGTGTTGTGACGACCATGGTCTCTCGGTCACCTGGGGGAACACGGAACTCGAAGAGGTCCAGAGACCCATCCACCGCATCCAGCGCAAACAGGTGCGAGTGAGCTGCACGGCCCACGTGATACCGAACGCGGTATAAATGGAACGGCAGATAGGCTTCGGCAATTCGCTGCAGTGGTCCTCGACGCAGTCTCCACACAAAAGAGGCTGGCCCGGGAGCGGTGAATGTACGAAGCGCGTCGTCACGCGTCACGTTCGGCCGCAAGCTTCGTATGGACTTTGTTTCCACGGCTTCGTCCCGTTCTAGCGGAAGTAGACCCACAAGCTGATGACTGTAGCGAGCAGCAACAGCGTAAGAGCCACATTGACGGCGTGTTCCGTGCGCGTCTCTTTGGCGAGGTGCGGCGCGGCAACGTCGGTCGAGTCAATCTTGTCGTCCACCGTCGCAAATGTGAGGCCCGCCAATTTCTTGCGGTCCGGCGCCGGATACATCAGGCTGACGCCCACAAGCGCGACGGTGCAGACCACGAACATGAAAATGGCGTAGTGGAGAAAGTTCATGTCCACCAGCCACCGGATCGCACTGGATTCGTAGTGGCGGGATTTATCGAGCACTTCAAAGACGAAACGCACCGCGCCAAGCACGAAACCGGTGAGCAACGAGCTGATCGCGCCCTGTCCGTTCACACGCGTCCACAAGATTCCGAAAATGAAGCACACCGCGATCGGCGGGCTGATATACGCCTGCACGCTTTGCAAGTAAATGTAGAGCTGTGCGCTCAGCAGATGGATGAACGGCACCCACAACAAGCCGAGCAAGACCATCGCACCCGTCGCGATTCGGCCAAAATTCACCAACTGCGCTTCGGAAGCTTCCGGCCGCAGTTTTTTGTAAAAGTCCAATGTGACAAGCGTCGACGCGGAGTTGAACACTGAGCTCATCGCGCCCATCACAGCCGCCAGAAGCGCCGCCATTACCAAACCTACCAAGCCAACCGGCAGAAGATTCAGCACGAGCGTCGGATACGCATAGTCCGGCTTTGTCACCTGGTCGGGGTAAAGCGCGTAAGCGATGATGCCGGGCAACACGAGCATAAACACCGGCAGGACTTTCAGGAACCCGGCGAAAATCGTTCCCGCTTTAGCGTGGCCTTCGTCGCGCGCCGAAAGCACGCGCTGCACGATCACCTGGTCCGTGCACCAATACCAGATGCCCAGTATCGGCGCGCCAAAGAAAATACCCGTCCACGGGAAGTTAGGATCGCTGGCCGGCTTCATCATGTGGAAGTAGCTTGGCGGTACCATCGTGCGCAGATGCGCGAAGCCACCTACCTTGTCCAGCCCTATAAGCGTCAGCGCCACCGCACCCGTAATCAGAATGAGTGTCTGCACCGTGTCGGTGTAGATCACCGCCGCCAGCCCACCGGCGATCGTGTACACGCCCGTCGCGATCACCAGCACCACCGCCGTTTTCCATAGCGACCAGCCAGCCACGCGCTCCAGCACCACGCTGGCCGCATACAGTTGCACCGAAATTTTCGTGAAGATGTACGCGATGATTGAAATCCCCGCCAGGTACACCGCGCACTGGCGGCTGAAGCGCCGTTCCAGAAACTGCGGCATTGTGAAAACGTTCGAGCGTAAATAAAACGGAACGAACACCCAGCCCAGGATCAGCAGAATCAAGCACGCCAGCCATTCGAAATGTCCGACCGCCAACCCCGATGACGCGCCAGTTCCAGACAAGCCAATGAAATGTTCCGTGGAAATGTTGGATACGAACAGCGACGCGCCGACGAAGAACCAGCCGATATCGCGGCTGGCCAGAAAATAGTCTTCGGAGGTTCGTTCTTTTCGCGAGAAATAAAATCCAATGCCGAACACGATGACGAAGTAGACGGCAATGATGGCGATATCAATGGGAGCCAGCGCTCTGTGTGCCGTGGTTGCAGTGGCCGACCCAGCTTGACCCATGAAAGCTGCGAAGAGCATTCATGCCTCCCTCTGTTTCAAATGACGCGCGAGATATCGAGCACCTTGCGACCCGCTACGTTGGCGAAGCGCCCCAGTTTCGCTTCAACCGCCGTTCCTGCGCAAACGCAGGATGGTCACATCGGCGCACAAACGCCGAAACAAAAACGATCCTGCGGAGTGTATACCAGCCCATCAAACCGCTCAATCCGGAATCTTGCGACGCGATCCGCACACCCGGGAGACACACGGTTGCTTGCCAGCTGCAAAGGCAATCGTTTGCCCTTGCCGTCAAAACCGGGTAGAAATGGAGTGGTCACAAGAAAGGTCAACGATGCGCAAATTCATCTGGGCACTCTTGCTTTTGGGAACGGTGGTCATGGCAGGCGAGAAATCAATCTACGACTTCACGATGAACTCCATTGATGGCGAATCCACGCCGCTTTCAAAATATCGAGGCAAAGTCGTGCTCGTGGTCAACGTGGCCAGCCGGTGCGGATATACGCCGCAATACACGGCGCTCGAGAAGGTCTATGAAACGTACAAGGATCGCGGCTTCGTAATTGTAGGCTTCCCTGCCAACAATTTTGGCGGCCAGGAACCCGGATCCAACCAGGACATCAAAACGTTCTGCTCGACCAAATACAACGTGACGTTCCCGATGATGGCTAAGGTTTCCGTCAAAGGCGACGACAAGACGCCGATCTATCAGTTTCTGACGGACAAAACCGCCAATCCGCAAACCGGCGGCGAAATTCAATGGAACTTCACCAAGTTCTTGATCGGCCCCGATGGCCACCCGGCTGCGCGGTTTGAGCCGAACGTCACACCTGACGACCCGCAGGTCACCGCCGCGATCGAAAAGGAACTCGCTTCGCTCAAGAAGTAGACGGTGCCGCCTCGCCCGGAGGCGAGTGAACAGGAATCGCCTGCATGGCGCTGGTTGAATTGCGCAACGTCAGCAAGGACTACGACACCGATGGGCAGAAGGTCCGCGCGCTCAGCGGCGTCTCACTTTCCGTCAATGCGGGCGAATTTGTCACCTTTGTCGGACGCAGCGGCTGCGGCAAATCCACCTTGTTGAATCTTGCTGGCGCGATGGATTTTCCCACCAGCGGCGAGGTTCTGATCGACGGACAAAAGACCTCCGGCGCACGGGACGACTTGCTAACGCAGATTCGCCGAGAGAAGGTCGGGTTTGTCTTTCAGTCCTTCCAGCTCCTTAATACTTTGTCAGCCCTCGAAAACGTGGAACTCCCTTTGCTCCTCTCCGCGAAGAATCGCGCTCGCGAAACGGCTCTAGATCGCCTGCGCGACGTCGAACTCGCGGGTTTCGAGAATCGAATGCCCCATCAACTCTCGGGCGGCCAAATGCAGCGCGTCGCCATTGCGCGCGCACTCGTCCATTCGCCAAAGGTGCTGCTCGCCGATGAACCCACCGGTAACCTCGACAACAGCACCGGCTCCACGATACTCGAACTGTTGTTGCGCCTGACGCGCGGACAAAAAACAGCGACCCTGATGGCCACGCACAGCGCGGAAGCTGCGGCCATCGCAGATGTCGTGGTCACCTTGCGTGATGGCAGCATCGCGGATGTAAAGCGCAAATGAACGCGAAGCCGCGATTTGGCGTAAAGGTTCTGTTCCTTCTGGAAAAAGTCCGATGGTACGCCGCCTGAATCTTTTCTGGCGCCTGATGATCAGGCCGCTGACCCGTGAACCGGTGCGGATCGCGTTGACGATTCTCGCCGTTTCGCTCGGCGTTGCCGTGGTCTTGGCGATGGACCTGGCAGGAAATGCGGCAACCGGCTCGTTTCGCTCCTCACTCGAGACTCTCTCTGGCCAGCAAGATTTTGAACTTACTGCCGTGGGTGGCGTGCCCGAAGAAATCGTCGCCAAGCTCTCGTCTCGTCCCTACAACTGGCAAATCACTCCGCGCATTGAAAGTTTCGCCGTTCTAGCCGATTCCAAGCGAGCTCTGCCCCTCATTGGACTCGATCTGATCGGCGCAGCCAACGCCTTGTCCGCGTCCGATCCGGCAACGCAGCAAATACTGGATCCGGCTCAGTTCGCTATCGACGACATCACCCGGCCCAATTCGGTCTGGGTCGGCGAAAGCTTGGGTAAGCACAAGGGCGACGTTCTGCAGCTTCTGATCAACGACCGTTCCATCGCTGCGACCGTTCGTGGCATTTATCCGGATCAGCAAACCGGCGAGCCCGCCATCATAATGGACATCGCGGCAGCGCAGTTCGCGCTTGGCCGTGGCGGTCTTGTAGATCGTATTTTGATTCGCCTCCCGTCAAAGACTTCGGTTCCGCTGAACGATTGGCGACAACGCGCGCAGCAAGTGCTTCCCGAAAGCGTACAACTTCGCCCCACCGGAGCGTCCACCGATGAAAATCGCAAAATGCTGGATGCGTTTCGTTGGAATCTGCGGCTTCTCAGTTACATTGCGTTAATCGTCGGCGCATTCCTCATCTACAACACTATTTCTGTATCCGTCGTTCGTCGTCGCGCTGAGATCGGTATCGTTCGTGCGCTTGGAGCCAGCCGCCGTCAGGTGCTAATTGCATTCCTGCTCGAAGCGGCGTTGATTGGCATGACCGGCTCACTTCTCGGAATTCCGATCGGCCGTCTTCTCGCCTCATCCGCGGTCAAGCTAATGGGCGCAACCGTAAATTCCCTATATGTCAGCAGCCGCCCCGGCGAAATTTCCTTCGACTTATCCTCTATTCTTCTCGCACTGCTGACCGGTTTCGGCGTCACGTTAGTCTCCGCCTGGGCACCCGGTCGCGAAGCGGCCATGGTTGCGCCCGTCGAAGCGATAGCACGCGGACGACGCGAATTCGAAATTCGCGTCAACAAGAAGCTCGCGCTGTCGGTTGCTGGCATTTTTGCTGTGACGGCTGCGTCGATTTCACGACTTCCCCCAGTGAGCGGCAAACCGATTTTTGGCTACTGCGCTGCTCTCCTCGCCGTAGCGGCCGGCGTTTTCGCGATTCCAGTCTTGACTGATCTGGCGATGCGCATTTCAGCTCGCGTACTGCCAAGGCTCTTAGATGTCGAAGCGCTCCTCGCCTCTCGGAGCCTCGCCGGCTCTTTGCGCCGTACGTCCGTCCTTGTCGCAGCTCTCAGTACAGCTATTGCAATGACAGTGGCCGTGGGCATCATGGTTGGAAGCTTTCGCCAAACCGTTATTCTCTGGATGAAGTCCGAACTTCCCGCCGATCTTTACCTTCGCCCGACGGGAAATCCCGCTGCCGACCAGCATCCGGTCATCGCTGCGGAATTTGCCGATCAAATCGCCAAATTGCCTGGCGTTCGCACGATTCAGCGCGTGCGCGCTTACGAAATCAGCTACCACGGCATGCCCGCGACTCTGGCTGGCGTTGATCTGGCCGACCCGCAAATCGAGCACTCCTCTGATTTTCTTTCGGGTCGAAGCGCTGCCGAAGTCTTGCCCGAACTGCGCGGCGCCAACGCCGTCATCATTAGTGAGCCGTTCAGTTATAAGCACCGCGTTCGCCGCGGTGACTCCATTCAGCTCCCTTTGACCGGCTCCCAGGTTGCTTTCCGCGTCGCGGATATCTACTACGACTACTCCAGTGAGCGCGGAATGATCCTGATGGATCGCGACGTGTTGCTGCGTTTTCTTGCAGACCCCGCGCCCTCAAATATTGCTGTTTTTGTCGCCCCGGACTCTGCCCCCGCCGATGTTCGCCGAGAGATCGAACGTGCTGCCGCGGCCTCCGGCGTTCATGTCCTCATCTTTGCCAACTCGGATCTTCGCAGACAGGCCGTACAAATCTTCGACCGCACTTTCGCGATCACCTATGCGCTTGAAGCTATCGCCGTTCTGGTGGCAATCATGGGAGTTGCGGGAGCTTTGCTCGCTCTGGTAATCGACCGCCGCCGCGAACTGGGCCTTCTGCGCTATCTTGGAGCTTCCAGCGCTCAGCTTCGCAAGCTGATTCTCACCGAAGCTGGATTGCTCGGTCTCCTGGCGAGCCTTGCGGGGTTTTTGTTGGGGATTTTTCTTTCCCTAATTCTGATCTTCGTGATCAACAAGCAGTCGTTCGGCTGGACTATCCGTTTTCACTGGCCCATCGCGGTTTTATTAGGCGCAATCTCGCTCGTGTGGATCGCCACAATCCTGGCCGCATACTATCCCGCCAAAATTGCCGTACGCCTGAATCCTCTCGAGGTCATCCATGAGGACTGATCTCCGAGCATCACTAGCTCTGGCAGTTGCTCTCATCCTTGCGGTTTCTTCGTCGCTCGCACAATTCCGTTCCGCCCTACCCGGTTACCGCTACGAGTTCCCGCGGGACTACTTCAACCATCCCGACTATCAGACCGAATGGTGGTATTACACCGGCAACCTGCAAACCTCTGACGGCCACAAATTCGGCTTTGAACTCACTTTTTTTCGCCAAGGCGTAAACCGCGATCCGGTAAAATCCGCTTGGGGCCTGCAAGACATCTATTTCGCTCACTTCGCTCTAAGCGATCTCACCGGCAAAAAGTTTTTCCACACCGAACGCACAAACCGCGCTGGCCCCGGCATCGCCGGTGCCAGTGTCGAACAGCAAAAAGTCTGGAACGGAAACTGGAGTGTTGCGTGGAATGACGGCGCAGAGCTACTGGAGGCTTTCGCCGACTCCCATTCAACAACGCTTTCGCTCAAGCCGCAGAAGCCGCCCGTCATGCACGGCGAAAATGGAGTGAGCCAAAAATCCGCCGGCGCCGGCCGCGCCTCGCACTATTTCTCAGTAACCCGCCTCGCGGCATCGGGGACACTCACCTTCGACTCGCAGCAATACTCCGTCGCAGGCTTGGCGTGGATGGACCACGAATTTTTCTCTCATCAATTGGAAGTGGAGCAGGTGGGATGGGATTGGTTTTCGATTCAACTGAATGACAATTCGGAGCTCATGCTTTTTCAAATACGCAGAAAGGATGGGTCTATTGATCCTTTCTCCGCAGCTACCTTTGTGGATCCGCAGGGAAGGCCGACGCATCTGCGTTCAACTGATTTCGCACTCTCTGCGACCGCCGACATCTGGACCAGCTCGACAACGAAAGCGCGCTATCCGATTCGATGGCAGATCCGCGTGCCCGCGCTCCGCCTCTCCCTCGAGGCCACCACTCAACTCCCGTCCCAGGAACTGGTCGCGACCTCAAACGTCGCTCCCAGCTACTGGGAAGGAGCGATTCTTCTTCAGGGAAAGAAGAATTCTTCCGACATCGCTGGTTCGGGCTATTTGGAAATGACTGGCTACGACCGGCCCGTTTCTCCGCGAATGCTGTGATTCTTAAACGGGTCTTCGTCCTTGGATCACGCGGATCAAAACGACCGCGATCGCCAAAAGCAGCAGCAGGTGAATGTAGCCACCCAGCGTGTACGACGAAACCATGCCCAGCAGCCACAGCACGACCAGAATCACAAAGATGGTCCACAGCATGCTATTTCTCCTTCTTCCGTCAGATTCTTCCCCAGTTTCCTGAGCGCGGACTCAGTCAGCGAATCCCGTGCTCGCGTCATTTCCCGGATGAGTCGGCACTAGGATCGACCGGCGCCGCGCGCCCGGTCTTGCCGCCGCGCTTCCCGCGTCTCTTCGTCCTCGAACAGAGTTGTGGTGAATTCATTCACCTGTTGCTCTGCCTCGTCTTTTGCGATCCCGTAACGTTCTTGGATTTTTCCTATCAGTTGCTGACGCTGTCCTTTGATCATTTCTACGTCGCTGTCCGTCAGCTTTCCCCATTTCTCTCGAACTTTTCCGGAGTACTGCTTCCATTTCCCTTCCACTTGGTCCCAGTTCATGGTCTTGCTCCACGGTTAGATTTTCAGCGCCGCGTTCCGAACGTTTCCCAAGGGCGCGGCCACGCGCTCGCCGTACGCTCCATAGAAAAACACCCGGCTTATCCGCAGGGAATACGGCGAACGCCGCACCTATTTCCCGAATATGGTGTAGTTGTGCATCCGGCTAACCACCGGCTAACTAAGATGAGGGAAAGCCTTGCTCGCAAGAATCTGCGAACTCCGACACTTTCGACTGCAGCTATGGGTGGTTTTAGGAGGGGAGTGTCGATTCTAGATCGTGTGACGTGAAGAAGGGCCGCTTCTCAGCGGCGGCACGCACGGCAGGGATCAACTGCCGGCCCGACTCAGCCTTGAAAAAGCATCCACACGCGCCTACGCGCCGAGCTTCATCGGCAAAGGAAGGGAATTCGTGCAGAGTCGTTAGCACGACTCGCGCCTCAGGTTCCGCGCGCAGCAATTGGCGAGTGGCTTCTAGGCCGTTGCACTCCGGCATCACCAGGTCCATGACAATCACGTCCGGATGCAGGTTCTGTACGCTCGCCACGACTGCGGCGCCGTTCGACGCTTCGCCGCACACCGTCCAGTCCGGGACGGACTCAAGAATATTGCGGAGCAGAACTCGCACGGATTGATGATCGTCGGCAATTAGAATGCGCAGGGATCCCATGGGTCTTCGTAGGTACCGGCCCTTGTCGCGCGGCACTTCACCCACAATTAGGCGCGGGCCCGCTGCCCGCAATCAGTAATTCGCTGTAACTGCCCAGGATTAATCCCAGCCGATGACGAAAGATGCGGATTTCGTGCGCTTTTTTTGCGAGAGAGCGCTGGCGTTAACTACGCGTCGATAATGTTGTTACGAATCGCATAGCGAACCAACTCGCTCACAGAATGGCAATTCAATCGCCGCATGATGTTCGCCCGGTGCGTTTCCGCAGTCTTCACGCTCAGATTCAGCGCCACTGCCACTTCTTTACTGCTCTTCCCTTCGGCAAGCAGCTGCACGATCTCCCGTTGCCGCGGCGTCAAGCGGCTTGCGGGCACATCGGTGTCTACCGGTGTGCGCGGCTTCTTGTCCAAGTATCCGTCCAGCACCATCTGCGCAACGCGCGCGGTGAAATACGTCTTATTACGCCGGATGGCTTCCACCGCACTCACCAGGTCTTTTCCGGCGTCTGACTTCAACAGGTAGCCCCGAGCTCCGGCATCCAGCACTTCGCGAATCAAAGGATCCGACTCGTGCATCGTCAGGATCAGCACCTTGGTCTCAGGATCGTTCTTCAACATTTGACGAGTAGCTTCGAGCCCGTTTAGGCCCGGCATCCCTACATCAACCACTGTCACGTCAGGCTTCAGCGTTTTGACTTTGTCGACCGCTTCACGACCGTCACTCGCTTCCCCGCTCACCTCCCAGCCTGGCTGCTCTTCTAGAATGGTACGAAGCCCTTTGCGCACGACTTCGTGATCGTCCGCCACCAACACCTTCAGAGTTCCCGCAGTTCCCATTGCTATCCTCCGTTATCTGAAAAATCGCTAACCTCAGGGCATCGGTCCTTACGGGGGACCATTTTTCTGGGGGTTCCGCCCGTTCCGCCCGGTCCACGGCTGGCGTACTTGTCGCAAAAAACTGGCCACAACAATCCCGCTGCGTACATCGCTGTAGGGAAAGACTTTAGGACTTGGCGAGGTTCTAGTACTGACCCACCGCCATCTTGAAGTTTTTACACGTCTTCGCTGGGAAAGGAAATTTCTTACACTTCGCCTTGACTCGAGCGCTTGTCGCTTCCCATGCAAATTATATCGTGGAACGATATGTTCTATACCATATTGTTTGTATCTTTCCGCGCTTTCAGGATCGTTCTTTCTGCGACATCCTCGCCCGACAATGTACGCTCTCCGCTGTATGGTGCGTGCCCTTCGCGCCTGCAAGACTTTTCGCCGGCCAATGGCTTGGACTTGAAGCGTCGCTTCGGGCATGGGCTCTCGCCCGACAACCTAACAAGGAGATTGGATATGTTGCGATGGGCTCTTATTTTCTTCGTGGTCGCTCTCTTGGCGGCCGTTCTCGGCTTCACAGGAATCGCCGTCGCCGCCGCCGGTATCGCCAAAGTGCTCTTTTTCTTGTTCGTGATTCTGTTTCTCATCACCTTGCTTGGACACGTCGCGCGTCGGCCGTGAAGATCGCTAGCCCATAGCCTCGTTGCATGCTGCGGATTCTAGATAAAACGGAGGCCCCGCTATGAAAGGTACATCGCTTCTCGGTCTCGCCCTGGTCGTACTCGGCGTGATTGCTCTCGTCTATCAGGGCATCAGCTACACGACTCACAAGAAGGTAGTCGACATCGGCCCCATCGAGGCCACAAAAGAGGAACATAAGACCATTCCTTTGCCTCCGATCCTTGGGGTCATCGCTCTTGCGGGGGGTATTTTCATCCTCGCGCGCGACCGGAAGTAGTCGCATCTAAGTTTGCTCGTAGGGCCCAATACCAATCGTAGGGAGGAAATGATGCAACTTTCAAAATACCTGGCGGCCGGTTTATTGCTCATGGCGCCTGCAACTTTCGCCTCGCCGCCGCCTGCCGATAAAGCCAAAGACGTGGAGCGCATGGGCGACGCAGGCACAGTCATCGATGAAATCCTGAATATTCCGGACGACATTCCTCAGGATCTCCTCGACAAAGCCCGTTGCGTTATCGTTCTACCGTCAGTTCTCAAGGCCGCCTTCGTCGTCGGCGGCAGTTACGGACGTGGTGTTATGGTCTGCCGCACCGGTCCAGACTTCAAAGGCCCGTGGGGCGCTCCGGCCATGTACGCTCTCGAAGGCGGCAGCATCGGCTTGCAGATCGGCGGACAAGCCACCGACTTCGTAATCCTAGTCATGAACGATCGCGGAGCTTCGAGTCTTCTCAAGAGCAAGGTCAAACTCGGTGCTGACGCGGCCGTCGCCGCCGGCCCAAAGGGCCGCGACGCTTCAGCGAATACTGACGCCTATATGCGCGCGGAAATGTTGAGCTACTCGCGCTCGCGCGGCATTTTCGCTGGCATCTCTCTGGAAGGCTCAACGCTTCGTCCTGACAACGACGGCAATCGCGACGTGTACGGCCAGAACGCCACCGCTGCATCCATCATCACTGAATCCAAGTACGAAGCTCCTCCTGAGGGCCGCAAGCTTGTCTCACGCCTCCAGAAGGCTTCTCCGACGTTGAAGCCCTAACCGGGAAACAACAGCCCAAATGTGGCGAAGGGAGCAGACTCGATTCTGCTCCCTTCTCTTTTGTGGGCGATTGACTTGTGTCCTTACGGATTCGCAATCTTGGGCAAATTCCAATGCAGCGTCGCCGCCACCTCGTGCAGCACAAAGTGGCATACCCCGCCCGCAAATGCCGCCATCATCGGCGACGCGCCAATCCTTCGCGTTACACTCAGCGCCACTGCTCCCCGATTGCCGCCGTCGCCCCGAGAGCCTACCAAATCTGCGGCGAAGACGTTATCGTGTCGATAGCAAACCAGGCCTGCAGCGACAATGCGGCTCGGAACGGAGATCAAGAATGGCAAAAGTTCTCAGGTGTCGAGACGTTGGCGTTGACTGCGACTTCGTGACGCGCGGCGCCACCATGGAAGAAGTAATGGAAAAAGCCAAGGAGCACGCTTGCTCCGATCACGGCTTCGTCGGCATTCCGCCAGAATTGGCCAATAAAGTCCTGGCCGCGATTCGCGACGAAGACGCCGCGTCCGCCTAACTGGCGAAAAATCTCCGAGGTTATGGTGCTGGGGCCCGCGCTCAATGGCGCGGCCTTGGGCCTTCAGTGGAACCGTGAAAATTCGTGCATGAAGCAGTTGGAAAGGAGCGGCGTGCTCTCAGAAACCGAAGCCCGAGATTTTGCTGTCGACTGGATACGGGCGTGGAACTCCCACGACCTCGACGCCATCATGTCGCACTACGCGGCGGAGGTCGCACTAACCTCGCCTGCCGCGGCACAAATCTTGGGTGACCCGTCGGGAACCGTCAGAGGCAAAGACGCGCTGCGAGAGTATTTTCAGCGTGGACTAGATGCGTACCCCAACCTGACCTTTCGGCTTTTGGACGTTATGCGCGGGCTCAGCAGCGTCGTCCTCTACTACGTCAATCAGAAGGGCAGCAAGACTGGCGAGTTCATGGAATTTGACGCCAACCAGAAAGTGATCAGAGTCGTCGCAAACTACACCTAAAGACTGCAGCGTGTCGCCACTACTCCGGAACACGAGCAGTCCGTCAATTGTTCTACCCAGCAGCCGGCCGCGAACCCGCGATCAGTATATCCACCAGTCTTCTCGCGCTTTGCTTCCAGTCCGGCCCAGACGCCACATGGGAAAACCCGATCAACGCTCGCAGCAGATCGAACGGCTCGATGTCTTCACGCAAGTCCCCGCTGGCGATAGCTCGTTTTACCAGCGCAGTTACGGCTCCTTGCACCTGCGCCCGTGATCCTTCATATATCTTCGACGCGCCGCCTGCCAGTGTGTTCAGCGCCGGAGCGATAATCTGTTTGGCCGCAATATGGTCAACAAACAGCAGCATCCACGCCCGCAACGCTTCGACCGGCGGCAATTTTTCAGACAACTCCCGCTCCGCCGCCGCCACTTTTTCGACCTCATTGCGGTAGACCGCTTCAATCAGCGCATCGCGACTAGGAAAGTGCCGGTACAAAGTACCCGCACCGACTCCCGCCTGCTTGGCAACGTCGTCCAGGCTGGCATTTCCGCCATACTTCCGAAATGCCTCCTTCGCCACCCCCAGAAGGCGTTCACGGTTCCGCTGGGCATCGGCTCGCGGCTTGCGGCGCTTTTGGGGATATTTTTTGGGCGAAGCCATAATTTCGTGTAACCGGAGACTGCCTCCGTTAATCGAAGTATTCGGAGACTTTCTCCGTTTTACTAGAATGGATGCTTGGTTGGCAAGAAAAGAGACCAAGGAAGGGCACAATGAGCAAGAACCTAAAGGTCGGCGGCAAGTTTACGCTTCCCGGCACCTCAACCAACCTCAATCGCATGGGTTATGGCGCGATGCAGCTTGCCGGCCCTGGAGTCTGGGGACCTCCCCGCGACGTTGATGCCGCAATTGCTGTACTGCAAGAAGCGGTCGCCGCCGGCGTAAACCATATCGACACGAGCGATTTCTACGGCCCGCATGTAACCAATCAACTTATCAAGAAGGCTCTTCATCCGTACCCGGCCGGCTTGGTAATCGTAACCAAACTGGGCGCCCGCCGCGGTCCGGACAAATCCTGGTTTCCAGCCCTTTCCCGTCAGGAACTGATTGACGGCGCCCACGACAATCTTCGAAATCTCGGTCTCGATCGGCTCGACGTCGTGAATCTGCGCGTCGGTGGACCCTTGGAGCCGTCGGAAAGCTCGATCGAGGAACCTCTTACTGCCCTTGCCGAGCTAAAGCGTCAGGGATTGATCCGCCACATCGGCCTCAGCAACGTCACTCCCCGGCAACTCGAAGAAGCTCAGAAAATCTCAGACATAGTCTGCATCCAGAACTTTTACAACGTTGCGCGCCGCGGCGACGACGCCTTCATCGATTCGCTTGCCAAGCAAGGCATCGCCTATGTTCCGTTCTTCCCGTTGGGAGGGTTCACACCCTTGCAATCGTCCGAGCTCGAAAGCGTCGCTGCGTCTCGGCAAGCCACGCCTATGCAGGTCGCGCTCGCATGGCTGTTGCATCGTTCCCCCAACATTTTGTTGATCCCCGGCACGTCTTCAACAGGACATCTTCGAGAGAATCTCAATGCCGCCGCATTGGAACTCCCGGCGGATGCACTCACTGCGCTCGACGCAATTGCCGCAAACGCCCCAGCGCTGGTTCAGCCAGCACATTGATTTCGGCTTCGATTACTCGATGACAAGGAGAACTATATGAAGATATTCGTTACAGGAGCCACAGGTTTCGTCGGCTCGGCAGTCGTTCAGGAGCTGATTCAAGCAGGTCACAAGGTGCTCGGCCTGGCTCGTTCGGAGGCCAACTCCAAGTCCCTCGCCGCTGCCGGTGCCGATGTACATCGCGGTTCGCTCGAAGATCTCGAAAGCCTGCGCAGCGGAGCCGCCGCATCCGATGGCGTTATTCATACCGCCTTCATTCACGACTTCTCGAACTATGCGCCCGCCGCCGAGAAGGATAAGCAAGCCATCGAAACGCTTGGCTCCGGCCTCGCCGGTTCTGATCGCCCGCTCGTGGTCACGTCCGGAACCTTGCTCGTTCAACGCCGCGGTCCCCTTGCAATGGAAGACGACGGATTCAATCCCGCTTTTCCACGCAAGTCGGAAGAGGCGGCGCTTGCCGTCGTATCGAAACGTGTACGCCTGTCGGTGCTGCGCCTGCCTCCCTCGGTCCACGGCGACGGCGATCACGGCTTCGTGCCCGCTCTCATCAAGATCGCGCGCGAAAAAGGAGTCTCTGCATACGTAGGCGACGGCCTGAATCGCTGGCCGGCCGTGCATCGGCTCGATGCAGCTCCTCTCTACAGGCTCGCCCTTGAAAAAGGTTCGCCCGGAGCCAACTTTCATGGTGTAGCCGACGAAGGCATCCCCTTCCGCGACATCGCTGAAGTCATCGGCCGCCGTTTGAACCTTCCGGTCGTCAGCAAGACCACCGAAGAAGCAACCAACCACTTCGGCTGGCTCGCTCATTTCGTCGCAATGGACGGCCCGGCATCCAGCAAGCGCACTCAAGCCTTGTTGGGATGGCAGCCTAATCAGCCCGGACTGATCGCCGATCTCGAGCGTGGTCGCTACTTCGACGCTTACGCCAACACTGCGTCCGCGCAATAACCACAAAAGTTTCAAGCAAAGGAAAAGCAACATGGCAATTACAAAAATGACAAAAACTTTTGGAGCAACATCAACCACCGACGAAGTCCTCTCCGGCGTGAATCTCCGCGGCAAACGCATCGTGGTCACCGGCCCTTCCGCCGGCATCGGCGTAGAGACCGCCCGCTCGCTAGCCGCGCATGGCTCTCATGTCGTAGGTGCAGCGCGCGACTTAGCCAAAGCCGAAGGCGCAACCGCACAACTCCGCAAGGACGCCGCAGCCAACGGCGGCAGCTTCGAACTCATCGAGCTCGATCTAGCCAGCCTAAAAAGCGTCCGAGCTTGCGCCGACAAGCTTTTGGCAAAGAACCAGCCTTACGACGTCATCATCGCCAATGCAGGCGTCATGGCCACACCCTTCAGCGAAACGCTCGACGGTTTCGAAACTCAATTTGGCACCAACCATCTCGGCCACTTCGTCTTTATCAATCGCATTGCCTCACTCCTAGGCAACGGCGGTCGCCTGATCAACGTGTCTTCGGCCGGGCACCGCTATTCCAACGTGGACCTCAATGATCCCAACTTCGAGAGCACCCCCTACGATCCTATGGTTGCGTATGGACGATCGAAAACCGCAAACATCCTTTTCGCTGTGGCGTTCGACAAGCGGCACCGGCAACGTGGCGTCCGCGCCGCGGCTGTTCACCCGGGCGCGATTCAGACCGAGTTGACCCGCCACATCGAGCCAGAAAGGCTCCAAAAGCTGGTCGAGCAGATCAATCAACGGCTTGCGGCTGCAGGCAAAGGGCCTTTTCGGTGGAAGTCCATTCCGGAAGGCGCCGCGACTTCAGTGTGGGCTGGGGTAGTCGCCCCCGCTGATCAGATCGGCGGCCAGTACTGCGAAAATTGCAACGTCGCCCAGCTTGTCCCCGACGACCCAAACTTCAGCGAAGGCGTCCGCGCCTACGCGCTCGACCCTGCCAATGCCGAGGCCCTCTGGAAGAAAAGTGAAGAACTCGTCGGCGAATCTTTTTAGCCGACATCCATACCAACTTGTCCCGATACAACTAAACCGCCGAACCGCGAGTAAAATTGCCAGCACGCGATTTGGGCGCGAAACATGAGTTCCGAAAAACCTGACTTGAAGAGTGGCGTCGCTCTTTCCAGCCTCCCAGACGGTAAAAGCCTGCTGGGAGTGGTTGGCGAAGAAGAAGTCCTGCTGGTCCGGCGCGGCCAACAATTCTTTGCAGTGGCCGCCCACTGTACGCACTACGGCGGCCCGCTCGCCGAGGGCTTACTCGTCGGCGATGAAGTTCGCTGCCCCTGGCATCACGCATGCTTCAGCCTGCGCACCGGCGAAGCTCTGCGAGCTCCGGCGCTCGACTCGATCCAATGCTGGCGCGTCGAACAAGCAGGCGAGAAACTTTTCGTAAAAGAAAAACTCGTGCCAGCCGGTCCTACCCCGATCTCAAAGTCCACACATCCTGGGTCAATCGTCATCATCGGCGGAGGCGCCGCAGGTCTTGCCGCTGCCGACATGCTTCGGCGCAAAGGATACGGCGGCTCCGTCACCATGCTCAGCGCCGACAGTGCACCACCCTGCGACCGGCCCAATCTTTCCAAAGATTTTCTCGCCGGCACTGCTCAAGCCGACTGGATTCCGCTGCGCCCGCCCGAGTGGTATACAGACCGCAAAATCGACCTCGTCCTCAACTCGCGCGTCACGTCGTTGGACACCAAGCAAAAGAAAGTCACCACCGAGGCTGGCAAATCGTACGACTACGGCGCCCTCTTGCTCGCCACCGGCGCCGATCCGGTAAAGCTTCCTCTCGAAGGCGCTTCGCCATCGCAGGTTTTCTATCTGCGTTCTTTCGCCGACAGCAAAGCCATCATCGCAAAAGTCGCATCGACCAAGCAGGTAGTCGTGGTCGGCTCCAGCTTCATCGGTCTCGAAGTCGCCGCCTCACTGCGCGCAAGAAATGTTGCCGTCCACGTAGTCGCTCCCGGCAAAGTCCCCATGGAAAAAATCCTCGGACCACAAGTCGGCGCCTTCGTCCGCAATCTTCACGAATCCCACGGCGTCGTCTTCCATCTCGGCGAAACCATAAAGCGTGTCGACGGCGACAAAGTCGCTCTCACCGGAGGTCAAACCATTCAAGCCGACTTTATCGTTGTCGGCGTAGGCGTCCGGCCCTCACTCGCATTGGCGGAACAAGCCGGTTTAAAAATGGACCGCGGACTCCTGGTCGACGAATATCTCCAAACCAGCGCGCCCGGAGTCTTCGCCGCAGGCGACATCGCGCGCTGGCCCGATCCCCACACAGCGGAAGCTATTCGCGTCGAACACTGGTCCGTGGCCGAGCGCCAAGGTCAAACCGCTGCAAAGAACATGCTGGGCGCGCGCGAAAAATTCGCCTTCGTCCCCTTCTTCTGGAGCCAGCACTACGACATCCCGATCAACTACGTAGGCCACGCCGAAAAATGGGACGCGATCCAAGTCGACGGCGACATCGACAAGAAAGATTGCACCGTAACCTACAAACGCGACGGCCGAACCCTCGCCGTCGTCACCATCTTCCGCGACCTCGCAAGCCTCTCCGCCGAATCTGCGATGGAGAGGCAAAGCTAGCTGCAATAAACAAGAGGAAACAAAATTCTTAACGCGGCGGCGGAGGCACCAGCTCAGAAAACGGCCACGACCCTACTACTTATCGTGCTCTTTCCTACTCGGCTTAAAGTCTGCGCTGTGGTATTCCTCGTCGGTCACCCTCTGCAGCCATTTGGTTTCGCCTTTTTGTGAGGGCGAAACGGCTATATAGGCAAACGTGCTTTCAGGCGCTGCCCCATGCCAGTGCGCGACGCCCGGAGTGCATTTGAGTACGTCCCCTTTATGAACGATTTGGACAGGCTTGCCTTTTTCCTGGTAATAGCCGGTGCCTTCCGTAATGAGCAGGATTTGCCCGCCGGGATGGATATGCCAGTCCAGTTTTGCACCCGGAGCAAACGTCGCATGCGCCACGTTGAAATCGAAAACATCGTCAGATTTGCTTAACTCGCTAAGCCAGACAGTTCCCGTGTGATTGTCAACGGTCGCCACCTTGCCTTTCGGGAAAATGGGCGCTTCCTGGGCCATCAGTTGAGCCGGCAATGCGAATGAAAGCAAAACCATAAGAAACAGCGCTCTTTTCACGGGTCTTTTCTCCTTTAGGCGCGCGTCGGGCCGAATCGCAGTCAACTCAGTAATCATCCCGCCGGCAGAGAATCCGGTTAAAACGATCCGATCAGGAGAAATGCTCCACTCGGAGCGTGCGCGCGCACCATTTTCACCGCCTGGATACCGTCGGCGACGCCGAACTTGCATCTTCGGCGATGAGCGCGTGGTTGTTCAGCTGAGCGATGAAGGATGCGCGAGCAGATTGGCTAAGTTCGGCGGCATCCTTGCCTTCAATTTGTTTCGTGCGATATTTCAAGACGATGGCCGCAAGTCCGCGAGCCACAAGCCACTTTGCAACGTCTTGACCTTCCGACTTGATGGACAATCCCACGAAGCCGCCACCAGAACCGAGCGTCACCTCTTGCTGCTTCCACTCTTCAGACCCAGGCGCAACGCCGGGCCAAAGATTAATTACCTTTCTCGTTGCCGCGGACTCCGGCTTGCTGCTCTTGCTCTCCTGCGCGCGAGCTGAACCCAAAACAAGCGCGAAGAGCCACAAGGCGATGAAAGGCTTCTGATACTTTCTACACATAGAGGCTCCTCGACGCGATTGCCTAGCGGTTTACAAGGCTCTGCAAGTGCGCCGGATATCTGTCGCCCTGAACGTCAATCGCGGAAACCGCGTCGTCGATTTCCTTCAAATCGTCCGCTGTCAGCATCACGCTCGATGCGCCAAGATTCTCTTCGAGGCGGTGCAGCTTCGTGGTTCCGGGAATCGGTACGATCCACGGTTTCTGGGCTAGCAACCACGCGAGCGCAATCTGCGCCTTGGTGGCCTTTTTCCGGTCTGCGATCCTTCCGAGCGCATCGACCAGCGTCTGATTCGCTTTGCGGGATTCCTCGGAAAAGCGCGGAACGATATTACGGAAATCCGTCTTATCGAACTCCGTTTTGTCCGAGATGGCCCCGGTCAGAAATCCTTTGCCCAATGGGCTGAACGGCACAAATCCGATACCGAGTTCTTCCAGCACCGGCAGAATTTCTTTTTCCGGTTCGCGCCACCACAAAGAATATTCGCTCTCTAACGCTGCGACTGGTTGCACGGCATGAGCGCGGCGAATACTGCCAGCTCCCGCCTCCGACATCCCGAAATGCTTCACCTTTCCCTGGCGGATCAAATCCTTAACCGTCCCGGCGACATCTTCAATAGGCACATTGGGATCGACCCGGTGCTGATAGAGCAGATCGATCACGTCGGTGCGCAGCCTCTTCAGCGCCGCCTCCGTGTGCTCGCGAATGCGCTCGGGCCTGCTGTCCAGTCCTTTTGCCGGAGTGCCTTCCTTGAAGCCGAATTTGGTGGCGATCACCACTTTCCTGCGAAACGGCTCGACGGCCTCCCCTACCAGTTCCTCGTTCAGATAAGGACCGTACGCTTCGGCGGTATCGAAAAATGTTACGCCGCGCTCAAACGCCGAGCGGATCAACTTGATCGCCTCATTTTTTTCTGTAGCCGGGCCGTAGCCAAAACTCAGCCCCATGCAACCAAGTCCCAGAGCCGAGACTTCTAGGCCGCTTTTCCCCAATGTGCGTTTGTTCATCTGATGCTCCCGCATTGCCGTTGAACTGTCCTGACAATAGGACCGCGCTACCCGGAAGCGGTAGCCTGATCCTGCCTACTTATTGCCTATTTCTCTTGGCACGCGACAAATCAATGGCAGGGCAGCGGCGAGAGGATTATCTTAGGTAGCGAAGGTACGCATCTCTGACATGAAAAAGGTCACACAAAATGTCACCCCCAGACCAAACTCGGTTCGCCAATTGTGCGCGGAACTGGCTGGCAAGATTGCCTCACTCATTGGCAATGAAGAGAATCGGATAACCGAGATTCCCAGCGTCAGCCTACACCGGCGGACCGCCCCTACCCCGCCATGCCGCACAACGTATCATCCGGGCATCATCGTGGTCGCCCAAGGCCGCAAACAGGTGAACCTCGGCAAAAGCAGCTTCATCTATGACCAGGCGCATTACCTTTTGACCGCGGTCGATCTCCCGATTGTGAGCTGGGTGGCCGAAGCCACGCCGCAAGTACCATGCCTCGTGCTGTCACTCAAGCTGGACATCTCCATGGTTCGGGATCTCCTCAGCCGTGAGGAGATTCACGTTGCGGGAGCGCCGTCCGACAGTCCCGCGATGTCCATCGGCGAGACAACGCCGGAATTCCTGAGTGCGTGCTGCCGCCTACTCGACTTGCTGAACAGTCCGCAAGATATTCCTTTCTTAAGCGGCCTGATTCAGCGCGAAATCATCTATCGCATTCTTCGTGGACCCGAAGGCGCGCGCCTGCGCGCCGTTGCAACGCTTGGAGATCAGAGTCACCGCACAGCAAAAGCAATTGCGTGGATCACGGCGAACTATGCCAAGACTTTGCGTGTAGAGGAACTCGCGGAGCTTTCGAGCATGGGAGTGTCCACGCTGCATCACCATTTCCGGATGCTGACTTCAATCAGCCCGCTTCAGTATCAAAAGCAACTGCGACTTCAGTCAGCGCGAAACCTGATGCTGAACAATGGGATGGACGCGGCAAGCGCCGCTTTCGAGGTTGGCTATGAAAGCCCGACGCAATTCAATCGCGAATACAGCCGCTTCTTCGGCCAGCCACCAATCAGAGACGTTCGCGCCATGCGCCAGTCCGGGACAAGGGTTTCCGAGCCGATGAACCAACAAATCGCGTGAGTCTTCGCAAGAACCGTCGCACTGACGCGCGGGTTTATTCAGATTATGCCGACGGCCAACCCTAGCCGTCGTCACCATCTTCCGCGACATCGCAAGCCTCTCCGCGGAGTCAGAAATGGAAACGCAAGCAGATCTCGGCGGCCAAAGCGCCGCGCCGGGGAGTAGACTCGCTATAAGTTCGCATTCGCTTTCGACCGTAAACTGTCGCCTGCAGTTTCTGTTCCCTGCGCTCCGTCGGGAATGGAGTCGCCTTCCTTCACAGAGCCACCCTTAAGTCGTTCAGAATCAATACTTACAGAATCGGGCGGGGTGGGGGTGGCTCGCGGCAGGCTAGTCGCAAGTCGGCAAAGTCCTCCGTCAATAACCCGCGTCTTTTCTATGCTTTGCTGCGACACCGGCGGTGCCCCTCCAGCCTTGGCGAAGATCCTCAGGGCAAGGCTTCTAGGGAGAAGACGGTGTAACCTTAGGGCCGCATCTTCTGACCAATCGTGTCGCGCGCCCCTGAGGTTGTTGTCGCCGTCGTCGCGGAGCGCGAAAGGAATCATTGCCGTGGCCACTTCCATCCGCAAGATTTGCCTCGCGTTTCTTCTCGCGTCCATTGGCGCTGCGCCGCTATTCTCGCAGAGAGAGCCGATTCACTTGCATCCGAAGAATCCGCATTACTTTCTGTTCCGCGGGAAGCTCGCGGTGCTGATCACCAGCGGCGAGCATTACGGCTCGGTGCTGAACGGGGAATTCGACTACAAGAAATACCTCGCGGCGCTGGCGGCGGACGGAATGAACTTCACGCGGATTTTCGGCGGCAGCTACGTGGAAGTTCCCGCGACGTCGTTCGGCATCAAGCGCAATACGCTCGCGCCGCGGGCGGGGAAGTTCATTGCGCCGTGGATGCGCAGCGATGTCGGCGGCTACGCAGGCGGAGGGAACAAGCTCGATCTGAGCAAATGGAATCCGGAATATTTCGCGCGCTACCAGGACTTTCTTGCGGAAGCCGCGAAGGTCGGAATCGTTGTGGAGATTTCGCTGTTTTCCTCGACGTATGGCGATGTGCAGTGGACCGTGAGTCCGTTCAACTCCGCGAACAACGTGAACAACACCGACGTGACCGACTGGAAGAAAGTGACGACCGTCGACAACGGAAACGTGCTGAAATTTCAGGAAGAGTACGTGCGAAAACTGGTGCGTGAGGCGAACGGATACGACAACGTGATTTTCGAAATTCAGAACGAGCCTTGGTCGGACCGGCCGGTCTTATCCAGCGTTGTGAATCCGTATCTGCAAAAGCCGGCGCGCGACAACTATCCGAATTCAGTGGATCTTGCCGATGACGCTTCGCTTGCCTGGCAGCAGAAAGCCGTGGAGTGGATTGCGAGCGAAGAGTCAAAGTTGCCGAACAAACATTTGATTGCGCAGAACTACTGCAACTTTTATTTCCCGGTGCGCACTCTGCTGCCGCAGGTGAGCATCGTGAACTTTCACTACGCGTATCCGCAAGCGGCGCTGGACAACTACGGCCTCGACAAAGCAATCGGCTACGACGAAACGGGATTTCTCGGCCGCGAAGACAAACTGTATTTGCGGCAGGCGTGGAATTTTCTCCTTTCTGGCGGCGGCACGTTCGACGCTCTCGACTATTCGTTTTCGGTCGGGCATGAAACCGGAGACGATGCGGAGCCGAACGGCCCGGGAGGCGGCAGCGCGGTGTTTCGGCATCAGCTGGCAATTCTGCAGAAATTCCTGCAGCGGTTTTCGCTGACGGAGATGCGTCCTGACCACGAAGTGGTAAAGCACGCGGCGGGAGTTTCGGCGCGAGTGCTGTCCAATTCGGGGCGCGAGTACGCCGTGTATCTCGACGGAAGCGGGCCGGCGGAGCTGACGCTGGATCTGCCGAAGGGGCGCTACTCCGCGGAGTGGATCAATCCCGCTGACGGATCGGTCCTGCGCAGCGAGCACTTTGGACACTCCGGCGGCGCCAGGAACCTGGCCTCCCCGAAGTTCACCGACGGTGTGGCGCTGCGGCTGTCCAGCCAGTAGCTGCTAGGTCGGGCCGGATGCTCGCTGGGTAGCAGCGAGTCGCCAGTAGCTCCGATTACAGTCGCCGCCCGCTACCCTCAGTTAGCGCGGTTGTGCTATAAACGGTGCGCCGTGGAACCAGTTGCGCAGCGTGCAGGCGTTTCCGATGTTCGTGACGAGCCCAGCAGGGAGTCTCACCACGAACCGGGCGGAGATGAAGCCGCAACAGCCGGGGAACGGAGCCGCACCGGCCCGGCGGAAGAGTCCACCGCTTCGCACGTCCCCGTAACGGCGGTGCGTGAAGACGCTTCGCGATTTTGTCCGGTCTGCTCGCAGCGGCTGGAATCGCGGCGTTGCAAGCTCATCTGCAACGTATGCGGCTACTACATGTCCTGCGCGGACTACTACTGACCGGCTTTTCGGATATTTTACAAACCGTGAAGCACGGGATATGCTTTGGGGCTCCGGGACAGGTTGCCGACGGACCCGCTTACGAATGAGGAGGAAAAGAACGTGGCATTGAAACTGACGCAACGCGAAGTGGACGGCGTGACGGTGGTTGCGCTGGATGGGCGGATCGTGCTCGGCGACGAGAGCAACGCGCTCCGTGAAAAAGTGAAGAGCCTGCTGGCTGAAGGCAAGAAAAAGATTGTCCTGAACATGGACAACATCACATTCATCGACAGCGCGGGCCTGGGCACGCTTGTGGCTTCGCATCACACCGCTAAGAAAGAAGGCGCTTCGCTGCGCTTGTGCCACCTGGGCAGCAAGTTCCAGGAAGTTTTGCAGATCACCAAACTGCTGACTGTGTTTGAGGTTTTTGACACGGAAGCGGCGGCGGTGGCCAGCTTCTCCCAGTAAGTTTTATCGCTGAAAACTTTTTCTATTTAGCAATTTTTGAGCGAGGCGTACGCAAGTGCGCCTCGATTTTATTTTTACGGAAAGAAATCCAAACGAAAATTTTTAACGTCGATAAAATTTCAAACGTCGATGGAAAATCGACATCAGAAGTCGATGCGAAATCGACTCAGGAATCGATGCGATACGTCGTAATCCCGCTGAGCAGCTTCGGATAAAAGTCCGTGGACTTTTGCGGCATCACTTCGTTGGCGCTTGCAATCTGTACGACCTTTTCCACGTCTACAGGATTCAGCAGGAACGAGACTTGTGCTTTGCCGGAGTCAACGGCTGCGATCGCTGCGGACGCTTCGCGTTCGTAGGTTAGATTCATTTCTTTTGTCGCGGACTGCAGCGTGATTCCCAGCGCCGGCTCCAGAATTCCGTCATGCAGCAACACCACGTCGAGTTCGCGCTGCAGCACTGCAACATTTGGAAGCAGCTGCGCGAGGTCGGCGCCGGGCCGCAACTGGAAAAGGTAGAACGCGCGCTGCTCATTCCCCGACGGGTACGCACCGATGGAACGCTGCGCCGCCGTCTCCTTGAGCCGCGCGAGGAATTTGTCGCGCGCTTGCGCTTGTTCTGATTCGTTGCCGAAGGAAAAGACTTCCGCGGAAAACCACGGCTCGAGATAACGGCGAACAGCCGACCAGGAACAATCATGCACGTTTGCGACGACGCGATGCGTAGCCAGAATCGTAAGGCCTTCGCTGCGCGTATTGATGAATGTCATCATCGCGCGTTCGTAGCTTGCGGTGGGTATCGCGGAAGCGCCAGCTTGCGCGCGGCGCTCATTGCGATAGTTCAGCGCGGTTTCATAGCGGTGGTGGCCGTCGGCGATTACCAGCTTTTGATCATCCATGGCTTCCTGAATTGCTGCGATGCGATCCGCTTCGGTGATTGGCCACAGACGGTGAATCACACCGTATTCATCGGTAAGTCCGGTCGCGGGAGCTGCGGATTTTTCGGCTTCAGCAATTACTGCGTCCACGCGTTTCTGCGGATCGGAATACAGCATGAAGAGTTGACCCGTGTGCAAACGCGTGTGGCGAAGCAATTCCAAACGGTCGGCCTTTGGACCTGAGAGCGTGTGTTCGTGGCGGAAAACGATACCGGCGGAATAGTCTTCGAGCTGGCCTGCGCCGATAAAGCCGCGGCGAGTGCGGCGCTCATTCGAACCGGGAACGGTGAATTCCTGTGTATAAGCGTAAAAGGCGGGCGCGGGATCCTGTAGCAGGACGGAATCGCGAATCCACTCTTCCACTTTGGCGGCTGCGCGTGTGTAAACATTGTTGTGCGCGTCGTCGTTCTCGAGCGTGCGGCCTTTTTCCACGGCGATCAGGTTGTGCGGGTGCATGGCGTAATATTCGGCCTGGCGCTGAGGAGAAATCTTGTCGTAGGGCTGCGTGAGGACGCGTTCGAACGGGGCGACCTGAGGATTGAAGCGGAATGCGCGAAACGGAAATACCTGAGCCATGAAGTCCTTTGTCCTCTCCAGCGAACGAAAGTGAATCTAATAGTTTACGCGAACGGGCGCGGGGAATGCGACGCGCGTATTAAAATAAAAAGATATGAATGCAAAATTGAATGGGCGAATTCGCGCATTGGTATTCGATCTGGACGGGACGCTGATTGATTCGAAGCAGGACCTGGTGCTTTCGGTGAATGCGACGTTGCGGTCGATCGGGCGGGAAGAATTGCCGGCCGGCCTGGTGGCGAGCTACGTGGGCTCGGGAGCGCCTGTACTGATCAGCCGGGCGCTGGGCGGTTCACCGGATTCCGAAGAGTTGCAGCGAGCGCTGAAATATTTCCTTTCGCACTACGAAGAACACAAGTTGGACAACACGCGGGCGTACCCGGGAGTACGCGAGGCGCTGGTGCAACTGAACGGAACGCCGATGGCGGTGCTGACCAACAAGCCGGCAAACATCAGCGTGCGAATTCTGCAAGGGTTGGGGTTAGTACAATTTTTCCAAGTAATTTATGGGGGGAATAGTTTTGCGACCAAGAAGCCTGATCCACTGGGCGCAAACACGGTTCTTGGCGACTTGAAGGTTTCGGCGAACGAAGCTGTGATGGTGGGCGACTCCGAGGTGGATGTGCAAACGGCGCGCAATGCCGGAATGCTGTCCGCAATCGTGAATTTCGGATTTGGCATCCACGACCGGGAGAAGTATCCCGCAGACTTGTACCTGGACCGAATGGAAGAATTGCTACCGCTAATGACTAGGGATTCTCGGGCGCAGGCTCGCTGACGGACGGTTCGTCGGCCAGCGGTGGGAACGCTTCGATGGTCTTCTTCACATCGAGGATGTCGACCATCTGATGGGCCGTGAGAACCAGCAACCGGTCGCCAGTTTCTGAAAAACGAAGATAGCCGATGTAGTCCGGGAATCTGCGTTCCGCGAGCTTGGCGGCCGTTTCCAGGCTATAAAAAGTCAGTTTGCCGGCTCCATCGTCGACCGCAAAAAGTTTCCCCGCTTCGCTGACCGCTGGATACCTGCCGCGAAATCTGCCCAGAATAGTTCCGTTGTGCAAACGAAAAATGGTAAGACGGTATTCGTCCTTTGTCAGGAACAGAAAGTCGCCCACGGAGAAAGCCGAGTCAAAACTAATCGGACCGCTGCCAAATGGGACGAGCACGCCGCCTAATGAGGCTCCCGACGATGCATCGAGCACCTCAAAGAAAGAATCCTGGCTTTTGATCTTCTGCTTCCGAAATGTTTCGCGCACGGCCGGAAACCGTTTGGCGACACTTTGAGCCGCGGCGCTCGAAGCATCCCAGCCCAGAACAATGCGACCGCCTTGCGGATCGGAAAAAGGAACGGGAGGAGTTGCCCGGTAGGGATGATGCCAGAGCTCACGTCCTGTTGCTGGGTCCATGCCGCGAAGCTCGAAAGGCATCTGGCCCCGAAAACCTAGAGGAAAGGACATGCCCGTTTCGTGATAGAAGGAATAAGCGATGAACGTATCGCGAGAAGAGACGAGGTCCATGACGTTGTCGGCGGTCCAAACGGGCGATGTGAGCGGAGGTTGACTCCACGTGCAACGCGAGACGGCAGGAAACGCCTTTCCGCGTGGCGCATTCGCTAAAAATGCAAAGGCGGACGTGAACGAAGCCGCACTGTGGAAGCTCTTGAGCTCGGCCAGACGCTTTCCGGTTGCCAGATCGAAGGCGGCGGCGCCACCAACGAGCGAAATCGCCGCGTTTGAAAGAGAAGGGTCGACAGAGATGGAACGAAAAGATGGGAACGGACCTAGCGGCAACCGGCCGGCAACGACGGGGCGATCATCAGCCAAGGGATACAGGGCCAGCTCTCCTTCAGGCGTGAGCACAGCGACTTCCTGACCGAACACATCGGCTCCAAGATTCCGCGGCGTTGCGAGCGAATTGTTTTTCACTAGATCAAATAGTGTCACACCGGGCGTTTCGAACGTCATCAGGAGCAGGTAGCGAAAATCGGAAGCCACCAGAGCTCTGTCGGCCGTGAACTTGGGAGAAGCCAGCGTTTCACCTGAGAGGAGAGACAGCACGCGAAAAGCGGAGTCCTTGTTTGTTTCGGAAATCAGCACGCGATCGTCCGATGGAAAGCAAAGAATGCCGCGGCCCGCTTTGTGAACCGAACCCGGTACGTTGGCTTTGCGAAGGGAGGGAAGCTCAAGACGAAACGAGGACGTTTCCTCATTTACGAGCAGGAAATTGGAGCTAGGGGCAAAGGAGATGGCCGAACGGAAGGTGCCGCGGTCAGCGAGAGAGGAAAAATCCGCTACCATAAAGCCAAAAGGAGAAGAAAAAGCGGATTGGCGTTCCCGAGCGTTTGGGGCAAGCGCGTATGGGGAAAACGCTGGAGTAATCCGCTGCGAATAAACACGCTGGAGATCGCTTGTGCGATAGAGATCCAAGACAAATTCGGGAGTGAAGCAAAAGATCCATGCCGCGTCGGGAGAAAGCTGGGCTTCGAGGCATCCGCGGGCAAAGGGTAATTCTCGCCGCCGCGGCTTCGTAGGTTCGGTCATTTTCCACGTCGTCAGCACCAGGTTGCGTCCGAGGATGGAAACCTCCTGGGAGTCAGCAGAAAAGGCAGCGGGGTAGGACCTGCCAATGTCCGCATACAAAAGAATCTGAAGCGGTTTGTGCGAAAGGACGAAAATGCCAGCCTGGTCCTGGACGAGCAGATACGAGCCATCCGGACTGAAGCGTAGTCTGCTTTCTGCGCGTAGCGGCGGGTTGAGCCTATTGGAAGAAATCACATCAACCGGGAGAGCCAGGGGCTTGCCGACAGATGGATCTACCGAGGGTAAGACCGTATCGGAACGATGCTTGAGCTCCTGCGAACCCAGAGCGAAAGCAAAAAGTAATGACAACAAAAGGGCCAAACCGTGGCGCGACTTGTGGCGCAATTTGAACTGACGCAGAAGTGGACGAATTATCACTTGGCTAAGTATAAGGGCTTCGTCAAACGCCGTGTGAACGAGGGCAATCGAGAGGAGCACTTGCGAAGACTACGAGCACAAGGCAGACTCGGCGCGTGCTGATTGGATTGTTTCCGGAACTGGACGCGCCCGGCGGAGTGCAGAGGGCTGGGCGGCATCTGGCCGCGGTGATGACCGAGTTTGCGGGAAGCCGCGGACTGGAATGCCGCATACTGAGCCTGAATGACAAGGCGGAGCTGAAGCGGCTGAATGTCACGGGCCGAGAAATCGTCTTCACGGGAAGCGAGCGCGCAAAAGCAAGCTTCCTGGCCGCGGCGCTGAAGACAGCGCGGCGCGCGGCAGGGAAAGGTAAGAAAGCGCCGAGGGTTGTGGTCGCCGGGCATCCAAACCTGGCGCCGGTGGTGCGCGCGATGCGCCTGGTGACGCCGCGGCTAAAATCCATCATTTGCACGCACGGAGTCGAAGTGTGGCAGCCGCTGCCGCGAATCCGGCGAAACGCGCTGCGAAAAGCAGACGTGGTGCTGGCGCCGAGCAAGTACACGGCAGAGCACGTTGCCGCGGACCAAGGAGTCGATTCAGCGAAGATTCACGTGCTGCCGTGGGCGCTGGACCCGCAATTCGAAGCGCTTGCGATTCATGCAGCGAAGGGCGCGGTGCCGGCGCGATTCCCGCAAGGACAAGTGGTGCTGACGGTGGGAAGGTGGCGTGCCGACGAGCGGTACAAAGGGATGGACACGCTCATCACCGCCCTGCCGCGGCTGTTGCCGCGCTGGCCGGAGTTGCAACTTGTGGCCGTCGGGGACGGCGACGATCGCGCGTGGCTCGAAGATTTGGCCGAAGAAACGGGCGTTGAGCGGCACGTGCACTTTCTCTCTGGATTAAGCTACGAAGAGTTGGCGGCTTGCTACGGGCATTGCGAATTGTTTGCGTTGCCGAGCCGCGGCGAGGGATTTGGCCTGGTATACCTGGAAGCGATGGCGTGCGGAAAACCCGTGATCGGAGGCGCGCACGGCGGTGCGCCGGAAGTGATTGAAGACGGAAAAACCGGCTACCTGGTCGCGCACGGAGACGCGGCGCAACTGGCAACCGCCATGGAAACTCTGCTGGACGACGCGACGCTTCGCGGAGAGATGGGGCGGCGCGGGAAACAACGAGTCGAAAACGAGTTCCGCTTTAGCGTGTTTGCCAAGTCTTTCCGGAAAATTCTGCGCGAGCTATGCGAATCCTGAGCGTCACGCAGTCGTACGCGCCGTTTTACGAATTTGGCGGGCCCCCCGTGAAAGTGGAAGCGCTAGCGAAGGGGCTGGCGCAGCGCGGGCACAGCGTTACGGTACTTACAGCGGATTGGGGATTTGAGAAGCGTCGTGAAAACGATTTCGAGGGCGTGAGTTCCCGACGGTCGCCGTTTGGATGGACCCGAGACGCAAACGGCGTACAAAGCATCTACCTGCCGACGTGGTTTCGTTATCGAGCACTGACGTGGAATCCGGCGGTTGGGCGGTATTGCCGGGCCCGCTTAAACCAATTCGATGCCGTGCACATATTTGGCTTGTACGATTTGCTGGGGCCGGCCGTGGCACGCGCCTGCCGGAAGCAAGGTATTCCCTACGTATTGGAGCCCATCGGGATGTTCGTGCCGATTGTGCGAAACATCGCGCTGAAGCGCGTCTATCACGCAATTTGGGGAGGCAAGCTATTCAACCAAGCGACCGCAGTGATTGCCACTTCCCAACAGGAAGTTGAAGAGCTGGCGGGCGGGGGAATCCCGCGCGAAAGGATCTTGCTTCGAAGAAACGGGGTGATGGCGCCTCGAGAACTGCCGAAAAAGGGGACGTTTCGAAAGAAATATGGCGTACCGGAAGGTGGCTTCATGGTGCTTTTTCTCGGGCGCCTTTCGGCCAAGAAAAGCCCCGAGCTGTTGCTGGAGGCATTCGCGTCGCTCCCCGAGGAGGTCGGCGGGCGTAGGCTATGGCTGGTATTCGCCGGGCCAGACGAAGCGGGGATGATGGCTTGGTTGGAATCCCAAGCAAAAAAATATGGGGTCGGGGAACGGGTAATTTTCTCCGGTAGCGTCTTCGGCGAATTGAAGTGGGCAGCGTACCGGGATGCCGATGTTTTCGTTTTGCCCTCTCAGAATGAGAATTTTGGGAATACAGCGGCGGAAGCCGCGGCAAGCGGAACGCCAGTGATCGTGACGGAGAACTGCGGAATCGCCCCTTTGTTAACGGATGCGGCAGGAATCGTTGTCCGGCATGAAACCTCAGAGGTAGGGAAGGCCGTCCAAGAGGTATTATCAGACGGAGGGCTGCGCGAGCGACTGGCCCAGGGCGGAAGGCGCGCAGCGGGCCGCCTCGGCTGGGAAGAGCCAGTAGCCGAGATGGAACGGCTATATCTGAAGCTTGCCGGAGCATCCGTTCGATAAGGCAAAACCGCAGAACAGGTTAAGTAGTGTGTTGAGCGTGGGGAAAAACCTCTTTCGAATCAGCTGGCGCATCACGAATGCGCTGCTGGTCATGTCTGTGCTGGCGCTGCTGTACTCAGCCGGCTGGGAATACTCCGTGCGCCGCTATCTGGACGGGTTTTCCGACGCGATTGTTCCTGCCGGAGCGACTTCCGAAAAAAGAGTCCAAGCGATTTTGGACTGGATGCGCACGGGGCCGCCGCGATCGGAAGAAACGAGCCCGACCGGTTTGGCGATACGCGATCCGGAAAACACTTTGAATTACGAACAACTTTTGACGGTGTGCGGAACGGCAACCAATGCGTTTCTAAATCTGGCGCGAAGTTCTGACCTGGAAGTCCGCAGGCTGTTGTTGCTGAGCTCCGACCAAAACACCAAACACGTGGTGGCGGAAGTCCAATTGAATGGGCGGTGGATCATCGTGGACCCGACGTACCGCGTGATTCTGCGGAATGCGGCCGGGGAAATGCTCACGCGTGACGAACTGCGAAATCAGCATACCTTTGCCGAAGCGATCGCGCGCGTTCCGGGTTACCCGGCGGCGTACAGTTACGAGAACTACGTACACGTTCGAGTAAACAAGCTCCCGCTGAGCGGGGTCCGGCTGCGGCCAATCTTGAACCGAGTGCTTCCCGGCTGGGAGGAGCACCTGAACTGGAGCCTGCTGCTCGAGCGGGAATCCTTCTTCGTCCTTATTCTGGCAGCGATAGCGACGATCGTTCTGTTCCTGCTCAGACAAGCGCTGGCATGGTACGCCGACCGCAAGTTGAAAATTCCTCGCTTCCATTTGTGGTCGCACGTGTCGCGCGCTGGGGCGGCTTTTTTCACAACCCCTGAGATAAAATAACGGCGTGTGCGGAATCTGCGGCGTCGCGTTCCTGAACACTTCTAAAGAAGCTGAATCGCGGGTGCGCGCGATGGCTGCGGCCATGCGCCACAGAGGGCCGGACGGCGAAGGATTCCTGATTGACCCGCGCGCTCCTGGGCTGGCGCTGGCGATGCGGCGGCTAAGCATCATCGACCTTGCGGGCGGTCAACAACCCATCTGGAATGAAGCGCTCGACGTTGGAGTGGTTTTCAACGGAGAGCTATACAACTACCGCGAATTGCGCGAGCGGCTGGTGCGCTGCGGGCATCAATTCACAACGCAATCCGACACGGAAATTCTGGTGCACGCGTGGGAAGAGTGGGGCGAGGAATGCCTCGGCGAGCTGCGCGGCATGTTCGCGTTTGCGATTGCGGATTTTCGCAAACAATACAATGCCGGACCCGTTTTGTTTTTGGCGCGCGATCCGCTGGGGATCAAGCCGTTGTATTACACGCAGACGGCGGAAGGGTTTGCGTTCGCATCGGAAGTACGAGCGTTGATGGCGAGCGGCATTCCGTCGCGGGAAATTTCACAGGATGCACTGACATCATACTTCTTGTTCGGCAGCGTGAGCGAGCCGGTGACGATGTTCGAGGGAGTATTCTCCGTGCCACCCGGGCATCGTGTGCTGCTGTACGTACCGGACCGGCGGCGGCTGCCACGCACGCATCCATGGTGGGATCCGCGACGGAGTCCGGCCGCGAAAGACCCGCGCGCGCCGAAAACATTTGGGGCGGCAGCAGCAGCGTTGCGACCGATGCTGGAAGACAGCGTCCGCGCTCATCTGATTGCCGATGTGCCGGTTGGGCTGTTCCTTTCGAGCGGGCTGGATTCTGGAGCAATTGCCGCGCTGGCGGCGCGAGAACACATGGGGATTCAGAGTTTTACACTGACGTTTCCAGGGACAGCGTTCGATGAGTCGGAGTTGACTCGTGTGGTGGCGCAGCGCTGCGGGACAAAGCATGCCGAATTGCCATTGAATGGAGATGAGATTCCGAAGCGGTTGGATGAAGCGCTTGGCGCGCAGGACCAGCCGACGATGGATGCGGTAAACACATATTTTGTGTCGTGGGCGGCGAGGCAAGTCGGGCTGAAGGTTGCGCTTTCTGGCTTGGGCGGGGATGAGTTGTTTGCGGGGTATTCGACGTTTGCCGATACGCCGCGGCTGGCGCGAGTGGCTGCGGCGGCGAAGTTCGTGCCGGGGGCGCTGCGTAAAGCTAGCGCCGGATTGGTGCGCGCGGCTGGTGGTTCCGGGCGTTCGCCGGATGCGGCGAAGAAGGCCGCCGCGGTATGGAGAGAGCCGCGCAGGCTGCCTCATCCTTATTACTTTGCGCGGACTCTGTTTCCGCCGGGCGAAATTGAAAAGCTCATGGAGCCGCGGTTCCGGCCGAGCAGCATTGCAGCGGATGGGTATTCGCTCGAGCCGACGTGGCTAGGTTGGCTGCAGCGCGGCGCCGATGAAGCGTGTCGCATGGAGGCGGTGGGATCCGTGGGCTGGATGGAAATCCGGTCATACATGGCGAGCACATTGCTGCGCGACACAGATTCGGTAAGCATGGCGCGGTCGCTGGAAGTGCGAGTGCCGCTGCTGGACACTCTTTTGGTGGAATTCGTGAACGCCCTGCCGGATCAGGCGCGGTGGAAAGATGGCGTGCAGAAGGCCCTGCTGGTGGAGGCGTTGGGTTCCCTACTGCCTACCGAAATCGCGGCTCAGAAAAAGCGTACTTTCACGCTGCCGTGGGAGGAATGGCTGCGTGGGCCGCTAAAAGCGCGAATGGAAGAAAGCTTGACGCACATTGCGCCACAGATTGCTCCACTAGTAAAACCGGATGGAGTGCGCGGTGTCTGGCAGGCGTTTCTTGCGGGCCGGACGTCGTGGTCGCGGCCATGGGCGATTTTTGCGCTGAATGAATGGGCACGGCGAGGCGGAGCGGCGCCGGCTGACTGAGCACGGTCCTCGATTGAGTTACACTGAAAGTCCAGCCGTTAACGACAGCAAATGAACATACTTGGCATCAATGCGTACCACGGCAACGCTTCGGCGGCGATTCTCTGCGACGGAAAGCTGGTCGCGGCAGTGGAAGAAGAGCGCTTCAACCGCGTGAAGTATGCGGCGGGATTTCCGGCGGCCGCGATTCGCTATTGTTTGCAGACGGCGGGAATCACTGCGGCTGAAATAGATCACGTCGCCGTGCCGCGAAATCCTTACGCGCGGCTTGGAACGAAGTTGTTTTATGCGCTGCAGATGCCGTCGTTTGCGCGGGAACGCGTGAAGGTGCTAGCGAAGTTCACCGGAATTCCCGAAGCGCTGGCGGCGGCGCTGGACATCTCGCCGGAAAAGCTGAGAGCGAAATTTCACCGCGTCGAACACCACGTCGCGCACCTTGCCAGCACGTTTTATTGTTCGCCATTCGAAGAAGCAGCCCTGCTTTCGGCCGACGGGCTCGGTGATTTTGCCAGCTCGATGTGGGGAGCCGGCTTTGGGCGGCGGATGAATTTTCATGGGTCGGTGGCGTTTCCGCATTCACTAGGTCTTTACTACAGCGCCGTCACGCAGTACCTGGGATTTCTAAAATTCGGCGACGAGTACAAAGTGATGGGCCTGGGAGCCTACGGTGAGCCGGAGTTTCTGGCAGAGTTTCGCGAAATCGTCTATTCGAACGGAGCGCGTTTTCACCTGGGGCTGGAATACTTCACCCATCATCGAACTGGGCCCGAAATGAGCTGGGCGGAGGCAGACAAGACACCGGTTCTGGGAAAAATGTATTCGGACCAGATGGCGCGCAAGCTTGGGCCGGTTCGCGCTCCGGAAGAACCAATCGAGCAGCGCCACAAGAATTTGGCATGTTCGCTACAGGCTCGGCTTGAGGAAGTTTATCTGGGAATGCTGCGGCGGTTGCACCAGGAGACGGGGCTGAAATCGGTTTGTCTCGCAGGCGGAGTGGCATTTAACTGCGTGGCGAACGGAAAGATTCCTGTCTCGACTGGATTTGAAAATGTCTACGTACATCCGGCTGCGGGAGATGCTGGGTTGGCGGTCGGCGCAGCCCAGTTCGTGTGGCACCAAGTGCTGGGGAATCCACGCTGCTTTGCCATGGAGCACGCGTACTGGGGGCCTGAATTTTCAGGCGATGAAATTCGCGCGGCAATCACTGCGTCACGGCTGAGAGAAAACGGCTGTTCGATCAGCGAACTGCCCGAGCAGGAGTTGCTGCGCAAGACCGCTGGGATCATCGCTGACGGAAAAATTTTGGGCTGGTTTCAAGGACGGGCAGAGTGGGGACCGCGCGCGTTAGGCAATCGCAGCATCGTGGCCGATCCGCGTCGGCCAGAGATGAAAGAAATTCTCAATCGCCGCATCAAGCATCGGGAAATTTTTCGGCCGTTCGCGCCTTCGATTCTCGCGGAGAAAACGGGCGAATGGTTCGAACAGGCGCATCCCTCGCCTTTTATGACGATGGCGTATGCGGTGAAGCGCGAAAAGCGCGACAAGATTCCTGCGCCAACTCATGTGGATGGCACGGGCCGCCTTCAGACCGTTACGCCGAGCGCCAATCAGCGCTACTGGAAATTGATCAGCGAATTCGAACGGCAGGCTGGTGTGCCGGTCGTGCTCAATACATCGTTCAACGACAACGAACCGATTGTGTGTAAGCCGCAGGAAGCGATTGACTGTTTTGAACGCACGCAAATGGACGCTTTGGTGCTCGGCGATTTCCTGATCACTCGTTCTTAGCGGACTTTCGTCGCACAACCTCACGTCATTTTTAGCGGAGCACGTTTGGCGAGTCTGCGTTTAATGAGCCAGCGCTCAATCAGCCGCCCGATGAAGTAGTACCACCCAAACAGAAATGTCGGCATCACCACCATGAAAATCAGAACTTCGCTTGTGCCCTGTCTGCCAAAGGCGAGCACCAACGCGAACGCTGCAAGGAAAGCTGGGAATGCAGAAACAACCAGAACCTTGTCGAGCCATCCCGGTGCGACGCGTGGCGACGACACATCCCAACTGGCGCAGTGTTGCGGGTCGTCCTGGCAACGCTCCGCCGGCTTGGGATTGCGGTTTAGCGGGTCCGTGTCCAAGCGAAGCGACGACCACCAATAGTAGCGATTGGGCGAACGCTGCAATTCGTCATTTACGCGCGACGACTGATAACTGACGATCGTGAACAGGAGCAATCCGGCCAGCGGGAGTAAAACGCTCCAACGCAAGCTCATACATCAATTGAATCACCACAGAGCGCGGTTGTGTCTGCAGAATTTCCCGTATGTCGCGTCACGGTGAAGGCTCACCTCGCGCGTCGAATTCAGACGCCCGTGTACAATCGTGCGGTGCGCATTCTGTTGCTGAACCTTTACTATCCGCCCGACACCTCAGCCACCGCAAAAATGGCGGAGACAGTCGTAAATGTGCTCGCCAGCGAAAATGAGGTGACGATCCTTTGCGGGCGACCTTCCTACGATCCGTCGGAGCGCCGCGAGTGGCATTTGTATCAGACGGAACGGTCAGGCAAAGTGCGGATTGACCGCGTTGGCTCAACGGATTTCCCACGCATGCAGATGAAGCGGCGTGTGCTGAATTACCTCACTTACGCCGCACTTGTTATTCCGCGAGCGCTCTTCACGCCGTGCGACGTCGTGCTAGCGATGACCGATCCGCCGTTTGAAGGAATTATCGGCGCGTTCGTGGCGTTGCTGAAGGGCAAGCCTTACTTCTACAACATTCGCGATATGTACCCCGACATGGCCGTAGGCGGCTCCATTGTCGAACCTGGGCTGCTGGCGCGCGTGTGGGAGAAACTGCATCGTTGGGCCCTGCGGCGCGCGACGAAGGTGATTGTTCTCGGCGAAGACATGCGCAATCGCATTTTGAGCAAAGGCGTTCATGCCGAGCGGATCGAAATCGTACGCGACGGAGCCGACGTTCCTGCCGCTGACTCGCCTCAGCCGCAACTTGATTGCGATGTGATCCGCACGATTCGGAGCGATTTTCGCTTCGTGCTGTTGCATGCCGGTAACCTCGGCTTTTACGGCGCTTGGCCTGCACTGATTGCAGCGGCTCGGCAACTCAATGGAGACGGGATCGGGCTCGTTTTCGTTGGCGAAGGCGCGCAACGAGCCGAGATCGAGTCCTTGGCCGCGGGTGTCTCCAACGTCCGGTTTCTTCCCTTCTTTCCTTCCAGCAAAGTTACCTCGGTACTGGCCGCGGCGGACGCTCACCTGATTACGGTGAAACGGGGGCTGGAAGGAGTGGTAGTGCCTAGCAAGATGTACGGCATCCTCGCCGCCGCAAAGCCGATTGTGGCCGTGGCTCCTCGCGAAACGGACGCCGTAGCGCTGGGCGAGAAACTCGGATTCGGCATTGGCGCCGATCCAGATCGGCCAGGGGAAATCGCCAAGGCGGTTCGTGACTTAGCGGCTGACCCGGATCGCCTGGCGCGAATGGCCTCGGCGGCGCGCCGTGCAGCAAACGGCTACGACAGGGCGAAGGAATTACAAAGCTTCGCGCGTCTCATCGCCGGTAAGAATGCCAACGGCGAATAACAAGCAAAAAAATTTCTGCCATGAAGCAGGTTTCCTGCTTCGATTATGGCCTACATAGTTATCTGTATATTGGACTTTCTTCGTATTTTAACTAGCCAACCCCCGCTTTCCGCGCTATGTTCTTAGGCGCTGCGTGGGGCAGCCAGTTGGCCATCCTTGGTCAACGTTCCTGGGCATTTCACTTGGGAGCCGGATCCCCAATCCGGCAGTGAGTCGCGTGTGTCCACCGATGACACCGGCCGCATCGGTTCCGTAACTCTGAAAACTGAGGACGCATGGCCGCGGGCCTGCTTGCTTTTCTAATCGCACTACTCGCATCTCTAACGCTTACGGTTCCGGTTCGCGCTTTCGCTTTGCGCGTCGGCATGGTGGATCGTCCCGGACCTCGCAAGGTTCATTTGCAGCCGATCCCGTTGCTCGGCGGCCTCGCGATCTACTTTGGCGTAGCACTGTCGGTGTTGTTCCTGGTTCAAGGTCCAGCCCGAGAGCAGGTCTGGGGCATTCTCGCCGGCGCCACACTCATCGCCGCAGTCGGCATTCTCGATGATCGAGGCTTGCTGCACCATCAGATCAAGCTCTTCGTCGGCATGCCGCTCGCCGCGATCATTCTGCTGCTCAGCGGTATTCGCACACAAATTTTCAGTACGTTGTTTGGCGGTCGCACCGGTGACGTTCTTGACGCCATTCTGACCATCGTATGGGTCGTCGGGATCACTGCTTCTTTCAGCATTCTCGATCACATGGATGGGCTTTGCGCCGGAGTCGCCGCGATGGCTGCAGCCTTCTTCGCGCTGCTCGCCTATCTGAACGGCCAAGTTCTGGTAACCGTGCTTGCCGCCGCCGTGCTCGGAGCGGCGTGCGGATTTCTCCGTTGGAACTTCAAACCGGCGAAGATTTTTATGGGCGATGGCGGCGCAATGTTCCTCGGATTCCTGATGGCTACGCTGGCGTTGAAGCTGCGTTTCGCGCAGCCCAATGTGGTTTCCGCGTGGCTCGTCCCGGTTCTGATCCTTGGCGCCACAATTTTTGACACTACCTTGGTGACGATTTCGCGCAGCCGCCGCGGCCTGCTGCCCTTTGCCACTCCGGGCAAAGATCACGCGGCCCATCGTCTTGCGAATATCGGGCTGGGACAGCGGGGCGCGGTGCTAACCATGTACATGGTCGGTGCTCTGTCGGGATCATTGGCGTTGCTTGTGAGCACTTTCCCGGTGTCCTTTGCGTTGCTGGCACTCGTTTTCGCGGGGATAGTTGCTCTAACCGGCGTTTTCTTTTTAGAGCGCACGCCCTACGAGCGCCAGGCACGCAAAGCCGTAGCGGCAACCGATTAGATTGAGTGTCCCTAAGTTTTCCGAGAACAACAGATTCGTTATAATTCTGTGGGCGTGTTTTCGGACTTTGCACGCGATGAGCAGGTCATAATAATCCTGCCGCAAGTTTCGATTGAGATGTAACGACTTGCAGGAAGAACCCGGCGCCGCCGTGGCGTTTTCCGGGTCGATCGGGTGAGCCGGACGAGTGTACGAGAACCAGCCTGACAGAAAAGACGGCAGTGTAGTAGTCGTCGGTGGCTCTGCGGCCGGTTTTATGACCGCCGCAAAAGTAGCCGCGGGTGGGCGCCCTGTCCGCGTACTGGATGCAAAGGTTGGTTTTGATCCGGCGCCGCGCTCTCTGATCGTCACGCATCATTTCCGCGAACAACTCCGCGAAGTAGCCGTTTCCAGCATCGTCAACGAAATTCGCCGCTTCCAACTCTTCACCGATGGGCGCTCCGCCGAAGTTGCGCTGAACAAACCGGATCTCATTATTGAGCGCGCAAGACTGATTCCCGCGCTGGCAAAAGAGGCAACGAAGGCCGGTGCCACTTTTTCCTTCGATACGCGCTTCCTTGGCCTTGGCCCGAACTCTCGCGGACTTCGACTTGAAGTGGAAAGCGCTGGCCGCCGTGAGGAGCTTCACGCTGATCACGTCGTCGGCGCCGATGGTGCCACGACGCGCGTCGGGCGTTCCGCGGGATGGCCTCCCGTTGAGACAGTTCCCCTGGTGCAGGCCATTGTCAAGCTTCCCAAAGATTGCCCTCGGGACACGACTCGCGTTTGGTTTGTGCCGGACGACACTCCTTACTTCTACTGGCTCATCCCTGAAAGCGAATCGCGCGGCGCGCTAGGCATCATCGGCGAGGGCAGCGGCCAGGAAACCAAGAAGCGGATCGAAAGGTTTCTGGAAAAAAAGCAAATGGAGCCACTCGAATGGCAAGGAGCGCGGATCCCCGTCTATCGCAAGTGGATTCCGGTGGAGCGCAGTGTCGGCAACGGCAAGGTGTTTTTGGTTGGCGACGCCGCAGCGCAAGTGAAGGTGTCCACCGTCGGCGGAATCGTAACCGGGTTCCGCGGTGCGCAAGGCGTCGCCGACGCGTTGCTTGGTGTGGAAGGGAGCAGTGAACTGCGCGCTTTGCGCCGCGAGCTGGCAACCCACTGGCTGATCCGGAAAACGCTCCACCATTTCGAACAGAAGGACTATTCGTACCTTGTGGATCTGCTGAATTCAGCCACTCGCGAATCGCTGGGCGAAATTCACCGCGACCATTCGACAAAACTGCTTTGGACCGTTCTTCGTCGCCAGCCGCGTTTGATACTTCTCGGTCTGCGCGGCCTGTTGATGGGCTCCCGGCCACGCTAGGCAAACCGTTGTACGGCCGGCAAAGATTGCTTTGCAAGGAAAAGGAACTGCGCTCGCCAGCCGCGCGGAAATTCTAGTACAAGGGAGATTCTCTTGCGTCTATCGGTGATTGGTTGCGGCTACGTCGGCTTGGTGACGGGTGCCTGTTTGGCGGAGGCCGGTCACGAAGTCATCTGCACGGATATTGATGCCGGACGCATCGCCCAGCTAAAAGCGGGACAGGTTCCCATCTACGAACACCACCTTGACCAGATTCTGGCGTCAGCCGGCAAGAGCGGAAAGATTTCCTATACCGCCGACGCTGGCGAAGCGATTCGCTTCGGCGACGCCATTTTTATTTGTGTCGGCACACCACCGCGCTTCGACGGAAGCGCTGATCTCTCGGCAATCGATCATGTCGCGCAGCAGATCGCGGCCGAAGCGCGTTCGCCAAAGCTCGTCGTGGAAAAAAGCACCGTACCTGCTCGCACGGGAATTGAGTTGCAACGCGCGCTGACCGCCTATAGCCGCGGCGGCAATGCGTTCCGCGTCGCTTCCAACCCCGAGTTCTTGCGAGAAGGCACTGCGGTCGAAGATTTTTTCCACCCCGATCGCATCGTTGTGGGCGTCGAAGACCCAGCTGCAGGCGAACAGTTGCGCGAAATCTACAGGCCCATTCTCGAACGCAAATTTTCGTGCCCCGTCCACAACGGCACATGCCCCGACACGCACAAGGCCGAATTTCTCGTCACAACCATCAGCAGCGCGGAATTGATTAAGCACGCTTCCAATTCGTTTCTCGCTTTGAAAATCAGCTATGCGAACGTGTTGGCCGACCTCTGCGAGCAAATCGGGGCGAATGTCGAGGAAGTGACGCACGCCATCGGTCTCGATCCGCGCATTGGTACGCAGTTTTTGAAGGCCGGACTCGGTTTCGGCGGATTCTGCTTCCCGAAGGACATCCAGGCCTTCATCAGCCTGGCGGCCAATGTCGGAGTCGATTTCGAAATTCTGAAGGCCGCCGAGCGCGTCAACAAACAGCGGATCGAGCGGTTTCTGGGAAAGATCAACAAAGCACTTTGGGTCGTTAAAGGTAAGCGTGTTGCTGTTCTGGGCTTGGCTTTCAAAGCCAACACCGACGATATTCGTTTTGCGCCAGCTCTCGAAGTCATCCGCCGCTTACTTGATGAGGGGGCCGAAATTCACGCGACCGATCCGGAAGCGTTGGAAAAAGCTAAAAAGCAATTCCCGCAGGTCAATTTTCACCAAGACCCGTACAAAGCGCTCGAAAGTGCCCACGCCGCGCTTGTCTGCACGGAATGGGATGTCTACAAGAAGCTCGACTGGGAGCGCGCGGCGAAAGTCATGGCTCGCAAGCTAGTGATCGATGGACGGAACCTTTATTCGCCGGCCAAAATGAAACAGTTGGGTTTTGAGTACGTTTCATTCGGGCGCGAGTAGCACGCCTGCTACGCTGTCTTTTGCGCCGAAAACTGTTCCTGAAAATACTCGATAGTCTTCTTGAGACCATCTGCTAGCCGCACTCTGGGCTCCCAGCCCAGCAACCGTTTCGCTTTCCGAATGTCCGGGCAGCGGCGTTTCGGGTCGTCCTGCGGCAGTGGTTCGAACACGATCGGCCCCGCTTTCGGAAAATGTGCGCGCACGCGCTGCGCGAATTCCAATAGCGTGATTTCTTCCGGGTTGCCGACATTCACGGGTAAATGTTCGTCGGACATCGCCAGCCGATAAATGCCATCGATCAAATCTGAAACGTAGCAGAAGCTCCGCGTTTGCTTGCCGTCGCCATAGACGGTAATTGGCTTTTCACTGAGCGCCTGGAAAACAAAATTCGGCAACGCGCGGCCGTCATTCAATCGCATACGTGGCCCATAGGTGTTGAAAATGCGCACTATGTGCGTGTCTACTCCGTAGTGGCGGTGATAACCCATGGTGAGCGCCTCGGAGAAGCGTTTGGCTTCGTCGTACACGCTGCGCGGCCCGACCGAATTCACGTGACCCCAGTATTCCTCGTGTTGCGGCGAGATTTCAGGATCGCCGTAGCACTCGCTGGTGGATGCAAGGAAGAATTTCGCGCGTTTGGCATGCGCCAGCTCGAGGGCATTCTGCGTTCCTACCGAACCGACTCGCATCGTTTCGATCGGATGTTTGAGATAATCCGGTGGACTCGCAGGTGACGCGAAGTGCAGCACGTAGGCGACGTCTCCGGCAACGTCTAAACGGTCGCTCACGTTCCCACGTTCAAATGAAAATTTCTTGTCGCTCTTGAGATGCGAAAGATTTTCTTCCCGGCCGGTGATGAAATTGTCGATTCCCAGCACGTCCCAGCCTTCCGCCAACAGCCGGTCACACAAATGCGATCCCAGAAATCCCGCCGCTCCTGTTACCACTGCCCGCATGCTTCCTCCCAAAATTTCCTTTGTCAGTGTATCTTCGCTGCGGGTGCTTGACTACTTATGCGCTGCAAACTTGCCGTGTGTACTTCGCAATGAACGATACGACGCCCCCTGCGACGACGTCACGCCTTCGCCGATCCTACCGAGCTCTTCTGTTGCTTGGCGGCTGCAACCTTCTGCTGTTCCTGCTGGCAGTCGCGGCATTCCTTCATGCTGGCACTTGGCTCGTTCGCGAGGACTCCGCGCAAAAAGCACAAATCATCGTGGTCTTGAGTGGAGGACTTCCAGAGCGCGCTGTTGCTGCTGCGGATGAATTCAGGGTGAGTGGCGCAAAAGAGGTCTGGCTGACGCGACCTTTGCAACCAGGCGCTGCCATGCAGCAACTGCATTTGCCTTATGCTGGCGAAGAACAGTACAGCCGCATGGTGCTGATCGACCGGGGCGTACCTCCCGTGGCAATTCGCATTCTAGATCCGCACATCAACAACACTGCCGATGAACTGAGATTGGTTTCGAACGAGCTGCAGTCGCACCCGGGCGCAACCGTTGCAGTGGTTACCTCCAAAGCGCACACTCGCCGCGTACGGTCGATTTGGAAGGTTATAGCGAAGGAAAAGAATCGCGACCATCTGTTGGTTCGCGCAGCGCCTCAGGACCCTTTCGACTCCGAACACTGGTGGCGATCTACAAACGATGCGTTGAGTGTAGCGCGCGAATACCTCGGCTTGCTTAACGCGTGGTTCGGCCTTCCGCTGACTCATAGCCGTTAATGGCAGGATTGCCGTCGAGAGCGGGAAGAACTAGAAGAACAAGAATCGCTTTCTCTTCAGGGAGGTCGCTGAAATTTCCGGCATGTGCGGCAATCCTCGTCCTTCGAACGCCGCCAAAGGGTTCTCAACAAACAGCGCCTCAGCTTTCGGGCGCCCGAACTCTCTTTCGACTACATCGTAAGCTGCTCGCAACTTGTGTGGCCGCAACGTAGTGTTGTGGGCGTCGCTGGCGATGAAATGCACTAACCCCCGCGCAACCCATTCCATCGAAGTGGCCCGGATGTTTGAGCCAAAAGCCCCGGTCAATGAACCACCCGTAACCTGTCCGTAGCAGCCATTTCGAATCCACTTTTCCAGGCGCTCCGGCTGAGCGCGCAGAATCCCGTTGCGTTCCGGATGCGTAACTACCGGACGCATCCCCGCCAGCTGAATTTCATACAGCGTCTGATCTATCGCCGGCGGAATTGCGAATTCGTTAAACTCTACGAGCAAATAGTCCTTTTGGTGGATGCAGTAAGGCGAAGGCATTTTCTTTAGTGCGGCGATATTCTCCGGGCTCAGGTGGAAATCGCAACCCGTCGCCAGCTTTAGTTTGCTTCCCAGCGCACTTTGCAACTTTTCTGCTTCGCGCCTCACATTGGCGTAGTCGAATCTGTATTCAAGGCTGGCATGGGGCGTGGCCACAACGTGGGTAATGCCGTCCGCAATCGCCATTTCCGCCATTGCCATTGATTCTTCGAACGACGTCGCCCCGTCGTCCATTCCGCTCAAGATGTGGCAGTGTAGATCGATCATTGACGCTCGCGGCCTCTACCCGCGCACCGAGCTGTATACCTGATATACCCCGAGCAGAAACATTAGCGCCGCGAAAGTTTTTCGCATCGCCGCCGATGGAATTCGTTTCGCCAGGCTGGCGCCGGCAATGCCGCCCAAAAATACACCGGGGATGAGTAGCAAGCCCGTCCGCCAATCGACGTAGCCTGCTTTACCGTACGCCAGCACCGCCAGCAATCCCGTCGGCGGGATCAGCGCCACCAGGCTCGTTCCCTGCGCGCGGTGCTGTGTAAATCCGAGCATCAATCCCAGGATCGGCACCATGATCGTTCCTCCGCCGATTCCAAACATCCCCGAAGCAATCCCTCCAGCCACGCCGGTCAACAAAACGCAGACATCCAGCAAGATTTTCCGGTTCATGCTCCACCCTCTTTCAGAGAGGCGGGCGCCTTGATCGCCACTCCATTTGTCGGCTTGGCCTTCATCCACAACAACACCGCGGAGAACATCAAGTAGCCGCCAAAGAGCGCTTTGAGCATCGGCGTGGACATCGGCACTGCAATCAATCCACCGACCCACGCGCCCAAAATCATTCCGATCGCGCAAAGTATTCCTGCGCGCAGGTCCACATGCCCGGCTTTCCAGTATTGCCGCAGCGCACCCAGTCCGATCGGCGGCAACAAAATAAACAGCGAAGTTCCTTGAGCCAGATGCTGGTCCATGTGCAAAACGTGCACCATCGCTGGCACCAGCACGATGCCCCCTCCGATTCCCAGCAAACCTAGCAAGACTCCAGCAACCGCTCCCAGAAACAAAACCAAAATCGTCGTCAATCAGACGCTCCGCAAAGCCATTGGTTTCTCCGTCTCTCTATATTTTCCGCGTCAATCTTTGTCCAAGCAACGTTCACAACCTTGAACAACGCGTAACATACACATCATCCGCCTGTCGGGCGCGCTACGCGAACCTGCTATATTGGTAGTGCAGCCCTTCGCGCCCTGTGCGCATGTTCTTCAATTCATCTTTCAGGGTTTTGTGCGTTCGCTTACAACCCTGGCCAATTAGCGAGGAGCGATTACTTTCAGATGCCTACCGACCGGAAACCAGAATTTTTCAAAGGCGCTCAATTAAAAGTTGGAATCATCGGCTGCGGTTATGTAGGACTTCCTCTCGCCCTTCGTTTCGCGGAAGCTGGCCATAAGGTCACCGGTTTTGACACCGATCCCGCCAAAGTTTCCATGCTCAACTCGGGCAAGTCCTACATTGAACACATTCGCCAAGACAAGATTCAGCAGTTCGTGAACAGCCGCCACTTCAACGCCACCACCGATTTCGAGCGCCTCAAGGACGTCGACGCCATCATCATCTGCGTTCCGACTCCGCTAGACGAACGCCGCGAGCCGGACCTCAGCTACGTTGAACAAACCGCTGTCTCGATCCAGCCAAATCTGCAAAAGGGCCAGCTGGTCGTCCTCGAATCCACCACTTATCCGGGCACTACGGAAGAACTCGTCCTTCCTATTCTCGAAAAATCCGGCCTCCGCTGCCCCATCGCCGCCGGCATTGAGAGCGACAACATCCCGACGGACTTCTTTCTCGCCTTTTCGCCCGAACGCGAAGACCCAGGCAACAAACAGTACGGCCTCGCTCAAATTCCCAAAGTCGTCGGCGGCACCAATCCTCCCAGCGCCCGCGCCGCGCAAGCCCTCTACGCGCAAGTCGTCGCCAAGGTCGTCCCCGTCAGCTCCACTCGCGCCGCGGAAATGGCCAAGCTCCTCGAAAATATTTTTCGCTGCGTCAACATCGCGCTGGTCAACGAGCTGAAGCTCCTCGCTTCCCGGATGAACATCGACATATGGGAAGTCATCGACGCTGCCGCCACCAAACCGTTCGGCTTCATGCCCTTCTACCCGGGCCCGGGCCTCGGCGGCCACTGCATCCCCGTCGATCCTTTCTATCTCTCCTGGAAAGCCCGCGAGTACGATTTCTCAGCACGCTTCATCGAACTCGCGGGCGAAATCAACACTTCGATGCCGTACCACATCGTTGATGCCATCGCGGATTCCCTCAACAAACACAAGAAAAGCCTTAACGGCGCCAAGCTCCTCATCCTCGGAGTCGCCTATAAGAAAGACGTCGACGACCTCCGCGAATCCCCGTCTCTCAAGATCATGCAGCTTCTCCAGCAGCGCGGCGTACAACTCGATTACAACGATCCTTATTTCCCGCAACTCCACAAAATGCGCCACTACAATTTTGAAAACATGAAATCGGTGCCGCTTTCCGCGCAGACACTCGGCCAATACGACGCCGCCGTCATCGCCACCGACCACACCAGCTACGACTATCACGCCATTGTCGACGCATCGAAAATCGTCGTGGACACCCGCAACGCCACCCGTCGCGTAACGCGCAACCGCAACCGCATCGTAGCCTGCTGATCGCGATCAGCGTCGGACAATTTGCCGCCTTTTATTGGGTGCCGCACCCTGCGAATTTCAGGGTGCGGTTTGTTCTAAGGGCATTAGCGCGGCCCTGCCTTCATTCCATCTCTTCTTACATCGTCCTATCCCCTGCTAACATATCGCCACCATGCCCGACGCTCCTTCGCTGGTGGGCCAGTCCTTTTCGCATTACCGCATCATCGAAAAACTCGGTGGTGGCGGCATGGGCGTCGTCTACAAAGCCGAAGACACCCGCCTCCATCGTTTCGTCGCACTGAAATTTCTTCCCGACGACGTGGCCCGCGATCCGCAAGTCCTCGCCCGCTTCCAGCGCGAAGCCCAGGCCGCCTCCGCTCTCAATCACGCCAACATCTGCACGATCTACGACATCGGGGACGAAGCCGGTAAGGCCTTTATCGCCATGGAATTCCTCGACGGCCAGACGCTCAAGCACGTCATCATGGGCCGCCCGCTCGACATGGAGGTTTTTCTCGACATCGGCATTGAAGTCGCCGACGCCCTCGATGCCGCCCACGCCCAAGGCATCGTTCACCGCGACATCAAGCCCGCCAACATCTTTGTCACCAAGCGCGGCCACGCCAAAATTCTTGATTTCGGTCTAGCCAAAGTACGCGCAGTCCCGGGCACCGAATCCGCATCCGCCATCGAAACCATGGCGACGCAGGGCGTTGACCCCGAGCATCTCACCAGCCCGGGCAGCACGATCGGCACCGTCGCCTACATGTCTCCCGAGCAAGTCCGCGCCAAACAACTCGATCCGCGCAGCGATCTCTTCTCCTTTGGCGTTGTCCTCTACGAAATGTCGACCGGCCAGCTTCCCTTCCGCGGCGAAAGCTCCGCCGTCATCTTCGAATCCATCATGAACCGCCCGCCCGTATCGCCGGTTCGCCTCAATCCCGACCTTTCTCCCGAGCTCGAGCGCATCGTCCGCAAAGCCCTCGAAAAAGATCGAGAACTTCGCTACCAATCCGCCGCTGACCTCCGCAGCGATCTCAAGCGCCTCAAACGCGAACTCGACTCGGCGCGCAGCTCCGGCTCTATTGCCGCCGCCGAAGATTCTCAAAACATTGCGCAATCAGTCGCTTCTCATGGGTCGGGCTCTTCTGCGTCGGCAACCTCAGGGGGTGCTGGACAGCCTGTATCGCCCAGCTCACAAGTTTCCGCTGCTCCCGTCAGCACCGTTAGCTCTGTATCCTCTGCCGTGCAACCTGCGCGCTCCAAAACATGGCTCTGGGGAGGAATCGCCGCTGTTGCGCTTTTCGCTGCAATTGCCGCTGGCCTCACCTTCACGCGCCGCACCAGCGCTCTCACTGAAAAAGACACTATCCTTCTCACTGAATTCGTAAACACCACCGGCGATAGCGTTTTCGACGGCACCCTCAAGCAAGCCCTCGCCTCACAGCTCGAACAATCTCCCTTCCTCAACATCGTCCCCGAATCCAAAATCCAGCAGGCGCTTCAATTCATGGGTCGCCCTTCCGGCGAACGAATCACTTCCGAAGTCGGCCGCGAAATCTGCCAGCGCGAAAGCATCAAGGCCATGATGACCGGCTCCATCGCCAGCCTCGGCTCCCATTACGTCGTCCAGCTCAAAGCCATCAACGGCCAGACGGGCGACGCTATCGCCACCGAACAGATCGAAGTCGAGAACAAGGAACAAGTCCTAAAAGGGATGGACCGCGCCGCTACGCAAATCCGCCAGAAACTCGGCGAGTCCTTCACCACGATCAAACAGTTCGCCACGCCGCTCGAACAGGCCACTACCTCATCTCTTGAAGCTCTCAAGGCCTACAGCGCTGGCCATGCAAAACACGCGGTGCTCGACGACCACGCCGCCGTTCCATTCTTCAAAAAAGCTGTCGAAATCGATCCGAACTTCGCTCTTGCCTGGGCCGAAATGGGTGTCGCCCAGGGAAACGAGGGCATGAGCAACGCCGCGGAGGATGCCTTGACAAAGGCTTTCGATCTTCGCGAGCGCGCCAGCGACGTCGAACGCTTCTACATCAGCGGCCACTACTTCAATACCATCGGAGACCTCGACAAGTCCGTCGCGGTCTATGAACAATGGAACAAAGCCTATCCTCGCGATTCCATTCCTCTGAACAATCTTGCTCTCCTCTACGGCGCGCTTGGCCAATTCGACAAAGGCCTTAGTGCCGCGCTCGAGGAGATGAAAGTCGAGCCCAACAGCATCTTTTCTTACCAGGATGTCGCCGACGGCTATTTCAACGTCAACCGGCTCGATGAAGCCAAGTCCGTCGCCGAGCAAGGTATAGCCAAGGGTCCTGATGCCATCGGCGCGCACCGCCAGCTCATGGATCTTGCCTACCTGCGGGGAGACACCGCCGAGATCGATCGTCACGTAGCATGGGCTAAGGATCGGCCCGATGGGCCTTTCGTGCTGCTGGGGAAGGCCTTCTACGAATTCAACGCCGGCAAACTCAAAGCCACTTTGCAAACTTTTCAGGATGGGCAGGCAGCCGCGCAAAAGTTTGGCAACGTCGAGTTGTCTGCTACGCTCGCCGCCTTGTCAAGTTACAGCTCCAGCCTCGCGGGCGACTGCCCTTCCGCCAAAGCGGCCGCCTCGGCTTCTCAGCAGCAGTTTCCAGGCGGCGCGAACCTTGAGCCTGCTTCGATTGCCCTCGCAATTTGCGGCGAACCTGCGCGTGCCACCCAATTCATCGATGCGCGCGCCAAACGGTACCCGAACGACACACTGCTCAGCACCATTCGGAAGCCGGCAGTCCTCGCGATTCTCGCCATGCGCGCAGGCAAAACGGACGAAGCCCTTCGCCTTCTCGAACCAGCCCGCCGCATCGAACTTGGTGTCGGCCCGGGCACCGCTGCCGCCATGGTTCCGTACATACGCGGCCTCATTTATCTAAACAAAAAAGATGGCGCCAATGCCTCTCTCGAGTTTCGCAAGATCATTGAACGCCGCCATCTTTTCGCAAGCGCACCTACCTTCTCCCTTTCTCAACTCGGGCTCGCTCGCGCTTACGCTCTACAAAATGACTCCGCCAAGGCTCGCACTGCTTATCAAGACTTCGTCGCCGCTTGGAAAAACGCCGACCCCGACCTCGCTCCTCTCAAACAGGCCAAAGCTGAATACGCCAAACTTCAGTAGCTGTTTTCAGAACCTGCTCCGCGTTTGAAACGCACTTCTCTTCTAACTTCCGCTACAATCCTTCCAACTCTGGTCGGCCCTCCATGAATCCATTACGCGCAAACGCGCTACGAGCGAGTGTCTTTTCTTTTGTCTTGGTACTTTTTCTCGTCGCCTCATCGGCGTCCGCTCAGTCTTCCGCTCCTTCGAACCAGATCCGCTTCACCGACGCCACCGAAAACTCCGGCATCCACTTTTCCCACTTCAAGGGCAACAAAGGCATCTCCATCAACTTGGAAGAATTCGGCCCGGGTGTCTGTGTCGCAGACTTCGACGGCGATGGCTGGCAGGACATTTATTTCGTCAACGGCCGTGACCGCTATAATCGCGGCATCGAAGTACAGAACGCGCTCTATCGCAATAACCGCGACGCCACCTTCATCGACGTCACCGACAAGGCCGGCGTTCCCGGCACTGGCTACGGTCTCTGCTGCGTCTGGGGCGACTAC